>MDTE01185809.1_pt1 | contig 158476 bp, 138 predicted proteins | sample 811231 | NCBI WGS metagenome assembly MDTE01 (sample SAMN05326651, study PRJNA326480) | marine metagenome | isolation source: seawater | place: Indian Ocean: Red Sea | collected 2010 | reverse complement strand
GCTTGCGGAAAAATCGCCGCAAGCCACTTTAACAAGGTGCGGTACTCTATATTACTTAATATGCCAGTCTGCGATATTCCAGAGTTCAGAATCCCATTCATTTCCTCTAGGACCTTCGAGCAGATTTGAGAATGCGGAAACACCTCCACGATGTATTAGTGGAATCATCACATAGTCTTGCATCAGCATATCATTCATCGACTTAGCTAATTGAATACGCTTATCTAGATTAGCAGTTTTTGACATCTCTCCTGAGAGCGCATCGTAATCGGGGTTGCAATAACGAGGCATGTTAACACCTCCCCAATTAGTTGAGCTGCGGACGACCTCTTTGCAGGTCCAACTTGCCATATAGGTTTCCGGGTCAGTTCCACTAAATGTGTTAGTGTACATTTCTATATCCGCATAGAATTTCTGATAGGTATCAGGGCTACTTATATCGCCTCCAAAGAATACAGACGCACTAATATTGCGCAATTCTGTTTCAACTCCGATAGCTTTCCACATTTCTTTGATGAGAGCCTGTGTACCTTGTCGCACAGAATTAGTAGATGTTTGATAAAGGATCGATAATCGCACGCCGTCTTTGCTGCGGATTCCATCAGAGCCTCGTGCCCAACCTGCTTCATCTAGAATGCGGTTTGCTTCATCCACATTTTGGATTTTGCATTCGTCATTGGCATCTGATGCATATATAGCTGGCGCTGGTAAAACATTACAACTTATCTTGCCAGCAAACCCATACCCAGCGTCAACCAGGATTTGTCGATCAATTGCCAAAGACAAGGCACGTCTAACCGCGTAGTCCGACAAAAATGGATGTGCGTTTCGATTATTATTTCCCCCAATGTACTCAGATCTATTATCACCTAATGCTGGATCGGGATTTGTGAAATTTACCATTAAACGTTCGACAGCCGTTCCGAATCCAGCAATGATTGTGCCTTTTCCGGCGACAGCCATCTTATTAAGAATTTCTGGTTCGACTTGTAAATTCCACGCATAGTGCATTTCGCCTGTTTCTAGTACTGCTCTAGCAGCTGATGTTGCATCACCACCACCTTTTATAAGAACATTGCTAAATGCGGGTTTTTCTTGGTCACGATAAAGCTCATTGGCTTCCAGTAGAACGACATCATTAGGTTTAAAGTCGATGACTTTGTAAGGTCCAGTTCCAATAGGGTTAAAATTTTCCTTAGTGCATTCCTGCGCTTTAACACCCATACATTCTTGAAATTGTGCTTTCTGCAAGATCGGAGAGTTGTATCCGACAAATGCGCTGTAAGGAAATGGCTTTGCAACTGAAAAGTTGATTTTTATTGTGTGGTTGTCTACTGCCTGTACAGAAACAATGTCGTTAAAATAATTGGATTGAGCGCAGCCTGACTCTGGGTGTGTGCAGTACTCATAAGTAAAAACCGCATCATCGGCGGTCAAGGCTGATCCATCCGACCATTGTATTCCGTTTTTAATCTTCCAGGTTATTGATTTTAGATCCTCGCTAATACCGCGGTTCTCAACTGTTGGTATCTCTTCTGCAAGCCAAGGATGCATCCTTCCATCATTGTCATAGCGTGCAAGAGGTTCTAAGACAATAGAAGATGCCTCTAAATCTTTGGTTCCACCTGACAAGTAAGGCATCATTGTTGATGGTGCTTGCCAGTATAGAAGTTTGAGCTCGCCATCCCTGCCTCGTTCATCTGCCCATACTATATTGGAAATTGTGATTATCGCAAAAAGTCCTATACACAACGAAAATATCCTTTTCATACGCCTCCCTCTTTCTATGTAGATATTAATCAGTAGTCTGTCAAACACAGCAGTTTTTAAAAGTTTTAGTTATTTGGCGCCCCCGATAAGTCAATGGGTAACGTTCGCCTAGGCTTACAATAATGATGTCTCGAGCTGCTGTCTACCCCATTCGGTCGAGAGCGATAAAGAAAACTAATAACCCTTGCTTTGTTGGGCATCGAATCTATGTAAGTTGACTCGAAGATGCTTAGAAAGGGCCCAGTTTCAGAAAAATGTTTCAAAAGTGATGGACTTAACTAATAAGATGACATGCCACCGATTGATTGGTGCTTATGGGCCTCAGCTGAGGTACTGATGTAGCACATTCATTTTGCGCATATGGGCATCTTGTTCGAAAGCCACAACCGGTGGGTGGTTTGGAGGGGCTAGGCACATCGCCAGTGAGAATTATTCGCTCGCGCGGGCTGCGGATGTTTCGGTTTAGCACTGGAACCGCAGATAAAAGTGCTTTTGTGTATGGATGTTGTGCCTGACTATATAATTCTTGAGCTGGGCCTAGCTCCACAAGTTTTCCTAGATACATCACTGCCACCATTTTTGAAATATGTCGTATCATTCCAAGGTCATGACTAATAAACATATAGGTTAGACCTAATTTGTCCTGAAGATCTTCTAGCAGATTAACTACCTGTGCTTGGATAGAGACATCCAGGGCTGCGATGGGCTCATCGCAAATTATAAATTCTGGATTAAGGCTTAATGCTCTAGCGATTCCAATTCGTTGCCGCTGTCCCCCTGAAAATTCATGCGGGTATCGATTTGTGTATCTGGGGTTTAATCCAACCGCTTCTAGTAGCTGTTCTACCCTCAAATTACGTTCTACAGCATTAACATTAATGTGTTCCTTAATTGGTTCAGCAATGATACTGCCTACTGTCATTCTAGGGTTTAAGCTATCCTGCGAGTCTTGAAAAATCATCTGCATCTTAGGTCGCAACAAGCGTAATTGCGTTGAATTAAGTTCGGTTAGATCAGTATTCTTGAAAACGATGCGCCCGTCTGTTGGTTTATTGAGATTCAATATTGTGCGTGCAAGTGTTGTTTTTCCACACCCACTCTCACCAACAAGGCCAAGGTTACCCTTGTAAAAAATATCAAAGCTGACACCATCAACAGCTTTTATTGTGCCGATCTGTCGTCGAAAAAGTCCTTTGGTTAAAGGAAAGTACTGTTTAAGATTCTGAACCTGTAACAACACTTTTTCCAGATTATTTTGAGTTAACATGTCTAATCTTATTATTTCACTCGTCTCTGGGCCTGCTTTTCTCTATGCTCCACCAACAAGCCACCTCATGACCGTCAGATACTGTTTTTAACGAAGGATTGCTTATCCTGCAGCGGTCGAAAGCGTATTCACAGCGAGGAGCGAACGAACATGAGTTTTCTTTATCAAATAGAACTGGAGGTTGACCTTCTATTGACTTTAAGCGTTGTGGTCGTTTTCCTTCAATGTTGGGAAGAGTCTCAAGCAATGCTTTAGTGTATGGATGTTTTGGGTTGCTATATAGTTTTGCTACATCAGTACGTTCAACTATATAACCACTATACATCACCATTACGCGGTCAGCCAAATTTGCAACGACACCCAGGTCATGTGTTACCCATATTATTGCCATTCCCAAGTCTTTTCTGAGATTCTGAATAAGATCTAGAATTTGTGCTTGTATTGTTACATCTAGCGCAGTTGTAGGTTCGTCTGCAATTAAAAGCTTTGGATCACAAGATAAGGCAATCGCGATCATTACTCTTTGTCGCATTCCACCGGAGAGTTGATGAGGGTAATCCTTCATCTTCTTATTTGGTGTTGGAATCCCGACCAAGTCTAGAAGTTCAATGGCACGTTTCACAGCTATCGATTTGGACAAATGTTTGTGTTTTCTTAATGCCTCTGTTAGTTGGTATCCGATGGTCATTACTGGATTCAGTGATGTCATTGGATCTTGAAATATAAAGCCAATACCGCTACCTCTAATTTTTTGTAGAAGGTTTGCGTTGGCTTTGATGAGGTCATTGCCATCAAAGATAGCTGATCCATTGATTATCTCTGCTGGAGGCATCGGCAGTAGTTTCATTAAACTCATCATGGTTACAGTTTTCCCACAACCACTTTCGCCCACAACGCCCAAGAGTTCGCCTTCTTGAATATCGAAGCTGACACCATTTACTGCATGGATTGTCCCTTCCGATGTCTTAAAGCGTGTGACCAGGTTATTTACCTGTAGGACAAAATTTGAGGCTAAATTTTCTGACATAAAACGTTAATAATCGATGATTTACGACCTTGATAAAGTTTCAAACTGATTTTAGTGGCCAATGTTAGTGATTTTTTGTTATAACGGTTGTTAAATGTTCAGTGGCTCTGATTGTTTCAGATGTGTCACCCAGCCATTCTATTAATAGTATTTTATAAGGTGAAGCATGAAAAATTACAACAAAAAAGCACTGAATAACATGACCCGCGGCTTTGTGTGGCGCTGTATTGGCCCTCCGCGTGGGGGTCGAGTTGTGGCGGTGGCTGGCGATCCTATGGATCCGATGACTTTCTACTTTGGTGCATGTGCGGGTGGTGTTTGGAAGACGGTTGATGGCGGAACATACTGGGAATGCATCTCGGACGGTTATCTAAATAGTGCAACGATTGGAGCGCTGGCTGTCTCTGAAAGTGATCGCAACGTTATTTATGCTGGGACTGGTGAGACCACAATCCGCGTGGATGTATCGTTCGGAGATGGATTATATAGATCAACAGACGGAGGTCAAACGTGGAGTCATCTAGGTCTTGAGAATACTCGACATATTGGTGAGATCCGCATTCACCCCCAAGATCCGGAAGTTGTTTATGTAGCAGCTTTGGGGCATGCGTTTGGAGAGAACCCGGAGCGAGGTGTATATCGTTCAGTGGATGGGGGTCAGAATTGGGATTTAGTCTTATATCAAAGCTCGCAAGCTGGTGCTGTTGATTTATCATTGGATCCAAATAATCCACGAATTATTTTCGCGTCTATTTGGGAGGCTCGCCGGAATTTTTGGAACTTGTCTAGTGGGGGTCCTGGTAGTGGTCTATTCCGCTCAAAAGATGGTGGTGATTGTTGGGAAGAAGTTAGCACAAAACAGGGTTTTGCAACGGGCACAAAGGGGAAGATAGGTGTTAGTATTTGCCCGGCCCAAACTGGCCGTGTTTGGGCATTGGTTGAAGCTGAGTCGGCAGGATTGTATCGAACTGAAGATTATGGTGAGACTTGGACATGCGTGTCTGAGAATAGAGATTTGCTGCATAGGCCTTGGTATTACACTCATGTCTTTGCTGATCCTTGTCACAAAGATACTGTATATGTCACGAACTTGCAGATGTGGAAATCAACTGATGGGGGCGCGAACTTCAAAGAGGTCACTACTCCACATGGCGACAATCATGATTTATGGATTGATCCAAATAATAATCAGCGGATGATACAAGGGAATGATGGGGGCGCTACAATAAGTTTTAATGGAGGGAGAACTTGGTCAACAATTTATAATCAAAAAACAGCACAACTTTATCGGTTGGATGTTGATGATCAATTTCCGTATAGGGTTTATGGTACACAGCAGGACAACACTACAATTAGCGTTCCATCTGCTACCGAATGGGGTGTGATTACAATGAATGATTGTAGTTTCCCCGGTACTGGGGAAAGCGGATATGTTGCAGTTCATCCTGACAATCCTAATATTGTGTATAGTGGGGCAGTAGGCTCATCGCCAGGTGGTAACGGTGCTCTGCAGCGATATGACCATCAAACAAAGCAAATCGGCTTGATTAATGTTTGGCCAGAGGAATCTACCGGTTTAGCGCCTAAGGATTTGAGATATAGATTTGCGTGGACCTTCCCTATTGCTTTTTCACCACATGATAGCCAAACCCTTTTTGCGGGAGGCAATCATCTTTTTCGTAGCCAAAATGAAGGGCAGAGCTGGGAAACTGTAAGCCCTGACCTTAGTCGGAATGATTTAAGCAAACTTGGCTTGTCTGGCGGACCACTTACAATAGATAGTGCTGGAGCAGAACAGTACGCAACTTTATCCGTTTTTGTCGAATCACAACATCGATGTGGCGAATACTGGGTGGGCACTGATGATGGTTTGGTCCATCGGACTTTAGATTCAGGACTTCATTGGGATAATTTAACTTCTTTAGTGGGTGTGCCAGATTGGTCTTACATCAGTTCTATTGAGATTTCTAACCATAGTGCCGATACAATCTATATTTCTGCTACACGCTATAAGTTGGATGATTATCAGCCCTATCTTTATCAAACTAAAGATGGTGGAAAAACATGGCGATCAATTGTTGGAAATTTTCCAGAGGGAGAAATTACTCGAGTAATTCGAGTTGACAGTGTCCGTAAAGATTTAATATTTGTTGGTACTGAGACTGGTGTTTTCTTTTCAAATGATGATGGAAAAAATTGGTTCCGGATGCAAGGAGGGTTGCCAGTAGTTCCAGTCTATGATCTGAAAATCAAAAATTCTGATCTTGTAGCAGCTACACACGGACGTTCCTTTTGGATACTTGATGACATTACACCTCTTCGAGAATTTTCAAAGACGTCTTTAGAGGAGGCGGGTGGTGCTCAACTATTTCGTCCTCGCGACACATATCGACTTAAGTTACAGTGGTCCGCTGGCATATTTGATGGTGAAGGAAAAGATTACAGTCCAGCATTTGGCATTGCTGGCACGACTTATCGATATAAAAATTCTGATGGAACTACAGTCCGAAGACATCTTGATGTAGGTGAAAATCCTCCTAATGGGGTAATTCTTTACTATTGGCTTGGCCCAGAGTTGGACGCACCTTTAACGATTTCCTTGTATGATGAATCAAACAACTTGGTTGCAACGTTCAGTGATAGTAGCGAGGAGAAATCCGAAAAATATTTGCCTAATAATACTGGCTTGAATCGTTTTATTTGGGATTTCAGTTATCCAGCACCCACATCTTTTGATGCAGCTTTGATCCAGCGCGATTATCAACCCCTTGCCAAAGAGAATAATGACATAGGGCCAATGGCTCCACCGGGCAAGTATCGCGCTGAACTATCGATAGCAGATAATCTTGTTGCATCAGAAAATTTCTGTTTGTTGAAAGATCCACGAGTCGCCACATCGCAAGTTGATTTTGAGAAGCAATTTGAATTACTTCATCGCCTAAACGAGGCACGATCCACTTTACGCAGTCTGGTAAATCGGATTAGGTTTATTCGACGTCAGCTTCGTGACCTTCTGACTAAATTGCCTCAATCTAACAATGAAGTTATTGTTTCAAGTGTATTTGAGATCGATCAAAGACTATTGGAGATCGAAAATGTACTAGTTGATACAAATCGTGAAAGTCCTCGCGATGTTCTTCGTCACCCAGCTGGTCTTGATGATACCTTGGGAGAATTGATATCAGCTGTTTCCATGGCAGATATAGCGCCACCAATCCAAACAGTAAAGGTGTCTGACGAAATAATTAATAAAGTCAGTAGAGAGTTTAGTGAGGTCAATAAACTAATAGCAGGATCAATTTTTATATTGAACAAGAGGGCAGACGAAGCTGGAGTACCAGCGATTGTTGCATAAATGAGTAAGCCGTTAGATTTTTGGCGGCTTGCATGTGCTGATTTGATTGTTCGCACTTCCTATCAAGTTGGTAAAACACCTTTGATGCCACTTTTTGCAGCTTCCTTAGGTGGAAGCGAATTGCTAGTAGCGGCAATAGTATCGGTATCAACCATAACAGGTGCAGTGCTAAAGCCAATTTTCGGATGGTTATCTGATTACTGGGGTCGGCGACTTTGGCTTTTTTTGGGGATCATCATATTTTCCGTAACTCCCTTCCTGTATCAACTAATTGAAAGCCCAGAACAACTTTTTGCACTAAGACTATTCCATGGTTTGGCTACCGCAATTTTCGGGCCGGTGACACTAGCTCTAGTTGCAGAGATGGCTATCCATGGAAGAGCAGAGCGTCTAGGCTGGTTTGGAATTGGTAGAAGTTTTAGTTATTTAGTAGCACCTATTCTTAGTGCGTGGCTTATCACTTGGATGAAGTTTGAACTTGTGTTTACATTCATTGGAGTCGCTAGTTGTATCGCTGTCATTCCAATTTGTATGATGGATTCTATACGAGTTAGTTCGAAAATTAGTTCTATAAATCGTTTGCCGATTCTAGTTTTTGCTCGAAACAATTTTTTTATTGTAATACCTAACTTAAGTTTATGGTTGGCTGCATTGCTTGAAACTTTAGTTTACTTTATTACCTATTCAATAAAAATTTTTCTACCGTTATATGCTATGCAGGTTGGAGATTTCAGTTTGATCACAGTTGGTTTCTTTTTTACAATACAGGAAATTTCACATCTCATAGGACGACCCATTGGGGGGAAATTTGCTGATCACGCTGGCTATTTACGTTCGATCCAACTTGGATATCTATTTATAGTGATCGGCCTCTTTGTTCTTCCCAATGTTTTTTCTACTGTAGGACTTTTCCTTGTTGCAATTGCCATAGGCATTGGTCAAGGATTCGTTTTACCAGCAACAACCGCGTTCGCCACAAAAAATCTAACTACTAAATGTTTGGCATCAGGTATGGGTATGCTCGGGGCAGTTCGTAATGTTGGTAAGATTGCTGGCCCATTGGTTACAGGATTGCTTTTAGTTAATTTTAGCTATAACGAGGTTTTTTACTTGATCAGCATAATTGCTTTTATCGTACTTGGTTCATGCTTCATGTTGCAGAGAAACTTTTTAAAGGTTATGGTCTCGACTTCTAAATTTACTGAAAAAACTGAAAAACGGGCGATACTAAGATGACTGATACACCAACAAAACTAATTTGTCCATTTGACTTCAACACTCAGGGAAAGCATTGCGATTTTATTCGCTTACCCCATTCGGTTCATAGATCCGCATATGGATGGTTGCCGTTACCGGTAATATGTATAAACAACGGAGCTGGCCCAACTGTGTTAGTTATGTCAGGCACTCATGGTGACGAATACGAAGGTCAAGTTGCCATTAGCCGTTTGGCTCAAGAGATTCAAATTGAAGATGTGTCTGGGCGATTGATTTTGTTTCCAATGGCTAATTTTCCAGCTGCAAAGCAGGGACTTAGAACGTCACCCATCGATGATTTAAATTTAAATCGAGTTTACCCAGGCGATCCAAATGGCTCACCTACTTTGATGATAGCTCATTACATTGAAACGGTCCTAATGGAAATGGCGGATTATGTCTTAGATTTACATAGTGGAGGTTCATCTTTGCACTACCTTCCAAGCGCCGTTGCTGGGTTTAATTCAGATAAAGCGAGAACACAACATATTCAGGATCTAATGCAGGTGTTTGCGGCGCCATATGGTTTTATTTTTCCTGGTGGTCACACTGGGGGTGGAGGCGTTGAAAGTGGTGCTAATCGGAGAAACGCCATTTTTCTCGCGACTGAAATGGGGGGAAGCGGTACCGTAACTCCCGAATGTCTTGAGATGTGTTTCAATGGAGTAGCGCGCGTATTACAAAAGACGGGGCTTCTAAAAAGATCTCTTGCGCCAGAGGCAAAGCTAGAGACAAAATTATTGTATGCACCTGATTTCAATTATTTCGTTTATGCTCGCGAAATTGGTGTTTTCGAGCCTACAGTTGAATTAGGTGATGAAGTGTGTGCAGGAGATCTCGCAGGGCGCATTCATACCCCAGAAACTCCGTGGAAGGCTCCGGTTGATGTAACTTTTGACGCTGATGGATTGGTTCTATGCAAAAGAGTGCCAGGTCGAGTAGAGCCTGGTGATTGCGTCTTTCATCTAGGAACAGACTATATTGATTGATTTCTGGATTGGACCAATAGTTTGATAAAGGTGTTGAGAATACAAGGTTGATTACAATTTAGTTTCCTGCTTGTCGCGCACTCTCATCTAAAACAAATTTTTTGAACGAGAGCGCGGTAGCAGTCAATTGTTTTCCTTTTCTATGTGCTATATACCAACGTCGAATGATTGGTGTAGAAACCAAATCAAGAGCAATTAGCCTGCCGGCAGCAATTTCTAGTTCTACGCTATGCTTGGAAAGAAAAGATAAGCCTAGACCCACCTCGATCGATTGCTTTATTACCTCGGTGCCTGCCATTTCCAGAGTTGTTTTCGGTTTGAAATCATGGTCTGAGAAAAATCGCTCCATCGCCAGCCTTGTGCCGGAACCTTCTTCTCGAATGATAAATTTTTCATTCTTTAGGGTACTAAGCGGGAGAGCTTTGGATGTTGCTAGCGGATGATCTGGTGCGGCGATTATCATTAAAGGGTTATCCATGAAGCTAAAAGCGTGAACATCTAAACCGCGAGGTGGTTGCCCCATGAGAACTAGATCGGGTTCATTCGACTCAATTTTTTCTAACAAATTTTGTCGATTAGTTACATCTAGTTTAATGTTTACGTTAGGATATTTTCGGCTAAAACTAGCTAGTAATCTGGCAGCAAAATAGTTAACTGTAGACACTACACCAATTGATAAATGCCCAGACTCAATTCCTTTAAGTTGATTTATTTCCTGTTGTGCGGTAGTTAGATGTTTTTGAATCTTTATGGCGTAATTAAGAACAATTTCCCCGGCTTGCGTTTTATATATCTTTTTTCCAATTTGTTCAAATAGCGGCATACCGACTGACTGTTCTAATTGTTTAATTTGCATCGATACAGCAGGTTGGGTAAGAGATAGTTCTTCGGCTGCGCGCGTGAAACTATTACATTTGGCTACAGCGGTAAAAACTTGAATTTGCCGGATAGTAATATGCATGCCGATTCCTCAATTATCGGTCAGGTTTAAGTTGTGTGTGACTACATGATAATATTATACTTATTTATCTTGGGTGAACCGTCAATTTTAACTAATGGTTAATATGTCAGTATAATAAAAATGCATACTAGATATAATAATTTAAATCTAATATACGGTAAAGGTATAACCAAGAGTATGATCTTTATTTTTAACATGTCCCTAACGAAAAGCTATTGTTATTGCAACAAAGCATTAAATACGGTTATAACCGCTTTGTGTAAATTAAGCTGAAGCTAGTTTTCTGTAAAACCTTATTTTAATTTGTGCAGATTATGACTTTATATGATTGATTATAGGAGGATGTAAATATGAGTAGATCGTCCAAGCGCCTTACGCGTCGGGAGTTTGTAAAAAAGGGTGCCGCAGGTAGTTTAGGAGTAGCCGCAGCAAGTAGGATGGGTTTGTGGGGAGCAGATGTTCAGGCCAGTCAGGATTTTAAAGGTGAAGAGCTAAGAGTGTTTACATACGCTGGAGCTTGGGGTGATCAACTGACAAAAAACTGGGCTCCTATGGTTCAGGAAGCGACCGGTGCAGAAGTAATCATCGAGTTAGGATGGTGGGACTCTATACCTAAATTAAAAGCATCTCCTCCTGGACAGCCAGCGTTTGATTTAATAATGACAGATGCTACGCAAGGTTATCCCGCGATTCGGGAAGGTATGTTTCAAAAAGTTAATTGGGACAACATCCCAAATGCTAGTTTGTTTCATCCTGCAGTGATGGATAACTGGGTTGTGAATGAGAGTTGGGGCGTAACATGGCCGGATGCAGCGCAGACGGGTGTGTATAACACAGATGTGATAAAAGGCGCACCGGATAGTTGGGCAGATTTATTAGACGATAACTTTACTAACAAGATAGGGCTGTATAACTCGTTTTATTTCTCTCTGTTTACGTTCGCTTGTATGATGGTTGCTTCGCAAGGTATGGCTGGTACGGCGAGAGATGTGTGTAACAGCGATATCTCAAAAGTATTGGAGTTTGCTAAATCACAAAGAGACCGAGTGAATTACTGGTGGCCATCATCTTCGGATATGGCGCTTAATTTGGTTCAGCAGAATGTTCACGTCGGTAATATTCACAGTGTAGACGCATTCATGCCTGTGCGAGAGGGCGAGCCAATTGGAACCTTTGTGCCTAAAACAGACAGAGCATCTTTTCAGGCGATCTGGCTAGTAGCAGAGGATACCAAGAAAAATGCATTGGCAGAGGCAGCAATAAACGTGTTTTGTGGTGAGGAATTCCAAGAAATTTATGCACTAGATGGCGGATTTCCGACATCCATTCCAAGTGTGGCTGCTAGGGTCGCGGGACAAGATGCTCTATGGGCTGGCATCAATACTCATAAGGCAGCTGATTTTAATGCTTGGGGCACATATCCATATGATGCATATTTTGCTGATTGGGATAATATTGTTGAATATTGGGATAGAGAGGTTCTACGTAGCTCATAAAGAAGCCTAGAAGTCAGATTGTTTAAAAAGAGCAGAGTTGGTATATCAAAATAGCGGAGCTGGCTTTTACGAGCCGCTCCGCTTGTTTTTGTTGGCATGTGTTTCTAATGCATACATAAGATAATCAAATAATCGTGGATACCTGCCTGGATTTGTTGTGTTAAGCTTGATCCACGCATATCTTATGTAATTGTTGGTCTCATGTAACTGTTGAGATCCGGGTTTTTAAAATTATTTTTCGGCGAGCAATGAACATTTCAGAAAAAAAAGTTGTTTTAGAGGTTAAAAACTTAACAAAAGAATTCGGTGACGATACGGCTGTAAAAAATATCTCTTTCGACCTTTATGACGGAGAATTTTTGTTTGTGATTGGACCGAGTGGTTGCGGAAAAACCACAACATTACGAATGATAGGGGGATACGAGTCTCCCAGTTCAGGAGAGATTAGGGTTGCTGGTAAGTCATTGACGCATGTACCACTTGAAAAGCGCAATATCGGAATGGTATTTCAAAGTTATGCCTTGTTCCCGCATATGACGGTGCAGAAAAACGTTGAATATGGACTTCGAATGCGTGGTGTTAGCAAGGCGCAGAGAAAAGAAAAGGTAGCTGAAGTTCTGGGGTTAGTCGAGTTAGAGGATTATGCAGATCGATATCCAGCACAATTATCGGGCGGGCAAAAGCAACGAGTTGCTCTCGCAAGGGTCATTGTCCTAGAGCCCGATTTATTGTTATTGGATGAACCTCTTGCAAATTTAGATAAACGCTTGCGAGATACGATGCGAGTGGAGCTTAAGAAGCTGCAAGAGAAGGTAGGTATTACAACTTTGTATGTGACTCATGATCAAGAAGAAGCGTTGACCATGGCCGATCGTATTGTGGTAATGCATGATGGAAATATTCTCCAGGTTGGAAGCCCAAAAGACGTTTACAATGATCCGTCCTCGCAGTTTGTAGCAGGATTTTTGGGTGAAACTTCATCATTTAATGGCAAAGCCAGAACATCTTCTGACGGTCAAAATGAAGTTGTTGTGGATACTGATATGATAGTGAGACCAGGCTCTAATGCTAGATTTAGCGAGGGAAATAATGTGTTTGTTTCCATTCGGCCAGAGCGAATAAAATTGTTTAAAGAGAAGCAGCCTCAGGATGTCAATTGCACATCCGGTGTTATAGATTTTGTGTCGTACCTTGGATCACATGTTTTCTATTTCATTAGCGTTCTAAATGGAAAGTCTCTTTTGAAAGCAAGTGAGCCCATCCCGCATGGTGAGGCAAGTTTTAAGGCAGGCGATTTTGTTCATGCTTATTGGCAGGAAGAAAATGTAGTTTGCATAGATGAGGGGTCGTAGCAACTGCGATTAGCGATGAGTATTCAATCCCTATCTGAGCGGTTAAGCCGCTATCACAAATTCTTTCTTTTAAGTCCCCTACTTTTTATTCTAATTTTCTTTTTTGCTGGACCCTTATTGTGGTTATTTCGTGTCAGTTTATATCAGAGTCGAGGGTCGTCTGGATTTGGAATTGGCGGAGCCGAAGGTAAAGAGGGTGGGGGCTTTTATGTTGAGGGGACTTGGACTTTAGAAAATTATTTCAAATTTTTCCAAGATGACTATTTTGTTGATATCATGTTTTTTACAATCAAATTAGCGGTCATTGTTACTGTAGTTACCATGTTGGTATCGTACCCAATGGCGTATTATATTTACAAAGCAGGCGCAAAATTGAAGACATTTTTATTGATAATAGTCATTTTGCCAAAATTGAGTAATATGCTTGTTCTTGTTTATGGGCTGCAAATTTTGATGGCAAATAACGGTTGGGTAAATAAAGCGTTAGTGGGATTAGGTATTATTGACGAACCAGTTAAACTTGTTTATACATTATTTTCTGTTGTTGTTGCAAAAGTTTTACTAATTGCACCGTATACAATTTTAGTAATTACCGCTGCGCTACATGGTTTGGATAGAACGCTTCGAGATGCTGCTATGGGATTGGGTGCTTCTAGTACAAGGGCATTCCTGACAATCACTTTTCCACTCAGCCTACCAGGTTCCTATGTAGCCTTGTTAATTACAATCGTTTGGGCGCTGGGTGCTTTTGTTTCGCCACTCTTGTTAGGTAATCCAGATCTTCAAACCTTAGCCGTAGAAGTTCCAAAACAGACCTTTGAGAATGTAAATTGGGCAATGGGGTCAGCTATTGCGTTTATTGTTCTCGGTTTAATGTTTATAGTGGTATTAATCTTCAATCTAATTGTGAGTTCTGCAATTAAATGGCGAACGGTATGATGAAATGAAACGAACCGCCGGAAAACTAATATTTCATCTTTTTGGCTTATTGTTGGTAACGTATTTTACACTTCCGATGGTGGTGGCGGTTCTGATGTCTTTTGGTCCTTCTCGCTTTCTTCGTCTTCCAACAAACAAATGGACTATGAAATGGTATGTTGAATTTTTTTCGACGAATAAATGGATGGATGGTTTGTGGAATAGTTTGATAGTGGGAGGCTTAACTATTGTTTTTGCGTTAATTGTAGGAATGGCAACTGCATTAGCTTTTACCAAGTATAAATATAAGTGGGGTGCAGGGTTATATACATTGTCATTGACTCCGGTATTCACTCCAGCAGTCATAATTGCAATGTCACTTCTAACAGTTGCTTATCGAACTGGAATGTGGGGTGGTTATACAATTATCGCGATAGCGCATTCATTGTGGGCATTCCCGCTTGTCGTGATGGTGTTAAAGGTTAGCTTGGATGGTCTTGATAAATCCCTAGAGGAAGCGGCTCGTGGTATGGGTGCGACCTCTTTACAAGCGTTTTTAACCATAACTTTGCCGTTAGTAATGCCAGCAGTGTTAGTAGGTGCTTTATTCGCTTTTATTATTTCTGTTAATGAATTTGTTATGGCGCTTTTCTTAGGAACTGTTGATACAGAAACTTTGCCAAGAATCATATATCCTGTTTTAAGGTATCGATTGACGCCACTTGTAGCAGCTGCGTCTGGAGTTTTAATGTTACTTACTATAATAGTGTTATTGATAGCGGCCCGCTTGGTAAATCTTGGAAAACTTGTTCAATACCAGCGTAGTTGAATACGCGTAGTTAATTTTTGAGATACAATTAAAAAAATAATATTAATTTTGCTTCCATGTTTTATGGAATGGGCTTCATACGGATTGCCCACTGATGCGTGTTAGTACACAACCCTCAATTAGCCAATTACCCTCTGGTTGTTTACTCATGCGATAAAACGCCATCCATTGTTGTCCGTCTCGCGACTCTAAACTCACTTGGTATATAGGTGTTCTCTGATCCATTATGATTTCTATGAAATTGACTTGCCTCGGGTCAATTAATGCTGCGTATCCTGATCGCACCATCATCATAAAAATTGCATCAGTTGGAAATTTTGCTCGAATTGATGGCGCCGCTTGGGCATAGGCTGTCGAAGCGTCACCTCGCGCAAATGCCTTTAATTGAATTTCAATCACGGATCGAATATCAGTCTCGAAATCTAAAATATCCTTGTTTGCTGACGTTCCAGTAAATAACCCTAAACAAAGTGTTGTTGCAACTATTATTTGACTGATGAATTTATTGTTAGTCGATTGAATGTACATGTTTGTGTTTTAAGAAAACCAGTTTATTTATTGGTATTCTAACGATGATAAAGTGATTGTAGTGTGAAAGACAAATTAAAGTGGTGTTGGCATTTATGCATGTTGTTACAATGCAGTAAACTTCCCACAAATGACAATATTTTATAATTAAGGTCAAATAAAACGAGTTTAGGTAGAGGAATCCAAAACAATGCAAAAGGTTTCTGTTCTTGGTGGGGGTATGTCGAAATTTGCACGCCAACGTATAGATGGTACACCGATGGATTGGATTGTAGAGGCAGCTCTCGTTGCCCTAGATGACGCTGGTGTTGATGCCGCAGCCATCGAACACACCGTCATTGCATATGAAAGTGAGATTTTGGCTAGACAGGTTACGATGGGACAAGTCATACAGGACATGCTTGGATTGAATCCTAAGCCTAGTATTCGAGTAGAGGCAGGGGGCGGGACTGGAGGCGCAGCTTTACGTACTGCCTATGCCTATGTCCAATCTGGACTATGTGAATCTATTTTAGTCATGGGGGCGGATGCTGTAGGCCGACAAATTCCAGCATCAACTGTTCGCGAGGTCTATGCCCTATCTGGCGACGTCGATTTTGAAATGGCAGCAGGTGGATTTTTCAGCGCTTATTATGCGCTCATGATAGCTGATCATATGAGACAATACGGCACTACAGAATCTCAAATGGCAGCAGTTTCAGTCAAAAATCATCGCAATGCAAAAACTAATCCATATGCGTGTATGCCGATGACAATTACCATTGATGATGTGCTTAATTCGCCTGTCGTAGTCTCACCTTATAAGAAATTCGACTGCGCAATATTGGCAGATGGAGCAGCTGCAATAGTGATTTCTACCGAACGCTGGGCTGAGGAAAATTCGATTGCGTGGAGGGAGAGGCCCAAAGTATATTTTACTGGTTCAGGTTGTGGAACTGAGAAGGTAAGGCTGGGAGATCGACCACAGCCATATCCAGGTTATGCGCATTTTCGCGCAAAGCGAGAAGCTGCATTAGCAGCCTATAAAATGGCTGGAATCAGGGATCCTTTTAAGAGCATTGATGTCGCTGAGGTAGCCGATACCTTTACTGGAGCTGAACTTCAGACGTATGAGGCGCTTGGTTTTTGTGATCCGGGTTTAAGTGGCCCTCTTAGCGAACGAGGTGTGTTTGATATTGGTGGAGAGCTACCCACAAATACATCAGGTGGTTTGATCGGCCAAGGTGCACCTCCTGGCGCGGTCGGTATTGCGCAAAGTGTCGAAATATTAGCGCAGTTGCGCGGGGAACGTCCTGATTCCACACAGGTTAAGGATGCTCGAACAGGATTGATGGATATACATGGTGGTACGAGCAGTTACGCTGTTGTATCAATTTTTTCTAGAGAAGATTAATGATGAAGATGCTTGTAGAACGTAAATTAGAGCAATTAATAGCTGATACATCAGAAATTAATCAAAAAGATGTAGATATATGGGGAGACTTTAGAGAAATTGAGATGATCGATTTTCGTCTAAATTTCTCGTTTAGACACTCCCTTGGCAAATTATCCAAGTTTTTTATAGAGCTTGAAAATAAAAAGCTCATGGGTACTCGTTGTTCTGTTTGTAACCATGTTTGGTTGCCACCAAGGGTGATCTGCCCGGAGGATAGGACAATTACTGAATGGTTGGAACTTCCACAGCATGGAAAGCTTGAAGCATATAGCAAGAGTGCTTATACATTGGGCAGTGATAGTGGTAACCAAAATCTTTTCCTTGGTTACATACGTATTTTTGGTGCTAGCACAGCAATATTGCAAAAACTGCGCAATATCAAACACGAAAAAAATCTTTCAATTGGTATGCCGGTTAAAGTTGTTTGGTCAGATTCGGCCGTAGGACATCCAATGGAACTATTTTGGTTTGAGCCGGAATCATGATTTAATACGAAAAACATTAATTGATTAATTGCAGGATAAATTAGAATGAGTCGATCTACAGCTGAACAGTTTTTTCGTCACCTTGAAGATAATTCTGAGTCGAGGGAAGCATTGCCAAATACACCATCGTTGGTTGATGTTATTACTCTCGCAAAAAGTGTTGGTTTCGATATTTCAGAGTCTGACTTAAGAAGCGCCCTTAATCATATGATTCTTAATGCGCATAGTTTGCCTAGACCATGGGGCTGGGGGCTTGCGCGAGAACTAGGGCTAGTCAGATCATAACTTTTTTCAAAGTGAATCTTTTTTTGCATCGGGCGTTTAAAGTTACAGTATGGTTTTACTGGTGCGTGTGACCGTTTTTTGTGGATCTCGAACTGGAAATTGTTCAGAGTACTTTGATGTGGCTATTGAACTTGGCAAGTGTTTATCTGAAAGAAATATCGATCTTGTTTATGGCGGGGGTGGAACTGGATTGATGGGATCGTTGGCAGATTCTGTTTTGGAGCATGGGGGTACCGCAATTGGTGTGATTCCAGATAGTCTTAAGGAAAAAGAGAAGGCACACCGTCATTTAAGTAAACTGTATGTAGTTGACTCCATGCATAATAGAAAATTAATGATGGGAAACCTTTCACAAGCATTCATTGTTTTGCCAGGTGGATTAGGCACGATGGAAGAGTTCTTTGAAGTTGCCACTTGGACTCAGCTAGGAATACTCCAAAAACCATATGGGTTTCTTAATATTGCCGGATACTACGAAAAATTGTTTACATGGCTAAAAGAAATGGAGTATCAAGGTTTTTTAGAGAAAAATTATGTGTCGGCATTAATTGTAGATAATCAGCCGGATTCCCTGCTTGATAAGTTGCATGAGCAGATTCATAAAAAATGACGATATTTTAGAGAGTCAAGGTTAATGATTGGCGTTTTGATTAGGATATCATTTCGGTCATGGTGTTGGCTTATTAGCGTAATATCACTTTTGTTGTTGGGCTATGCTTATTGGCTAGAGTATTTTCAAAATCTTGATCCATGCCCGCTTTGTATTTTCCAACGGGTAATTTATGTAGGTTTATTCATTCTCGGTGTTACGTCTGCACTTCATAATCCACCCCGCGGTTTAGTTCGCTATATTTATGGATTTCTTGGCGGTATTTTCTCGTTTATCGGAATCTTAATTTCTGGTCGTCATGTTTGGCTGCAATCGTTACCATCTGACAGAGTGCCTGAATGTGGACCTGGCTTAGACTATTTAATTGAAATGTTTTCATTCTCAGAAATGTTGAGAAAAGTTTTAACAGGTTCGGGTGAGTGCGCCACCGTTGATTGGAAATTTTTAAACTTAAGCATGCCTGCCTGGGCATTGATATGGTTTTTTCTTCTCGGTACATTATTTGTTTTCGCCACACTAAAGAAATGATCTACTTCAAAGCGTAAGATTATAGTGTTGCTCACTTTTTTCGCCTAAAAAATATTTTTTAGGCGAATCCAATTTCGCTAATTTATTTTTTTAGCCTCGGCATCACAGGGAGCGCAAGGGCCTTCACATTTTTCTTTTGATTTAGTTTCATGTTCCCCTCGTTTTTGACAGGCGAAACAGATCTTGTCGCTAAGCCCAGCTTCTAAATTTATTTGGTTTGAAAAGTCACGTTTCTTGATGCAAGCCTGAAAAGAGGTTTGTTCAATTGGTCCCCAGCCATCAAAATTTTCGCCAGGTACCCACCCATTTGGGGTAAAGATGTATACAATTAACCACCATTTCATACTTAGTTGCCTCTGTGTTTTTCGTCAAATTGAATTTTATGGCCTACACAGGAAAAGAATCTACCTAAATGCCGCGAACACGCAATATTTACGACCCTACAAGTACTAAACTTTATAAGTTAAGTCGGTCAAAATTGGAAGATTTTTCACGTTGCCCACGGTGTTTTTATTTGGATCGTCGGCTTGGTGTATCGCGGCCGTCAGGATTTCCGTTTAATTTAAATTCGGCTGTCGATGAGTTACTGAAGCGTGAGTTTGATGCGTATCGTGAAAAAAAAGAGCCGCACCCATATATGATTGATGCAGGAATTGATGCGGTACCTGCGCAGCATCCCCAGCTTGATGATTGGCGTAAAAATTTTAAGGGTGTTTCCTTTGATCATGAGCAGACTGGTTTCACACTTTTTGGTGCGATTGATGATCTTTGGTTACAGTCCGATGGTCGATATCTTGTTTGCGATTATAAAGCGACTTCAAAACATGGTGAAGTTGACCTAAATGCATCTTGGCAGATTTCATATAAGCGACAGATGGAGATTTATCAGTGGTTGTTACGAGCTAATGGTCTAGATGTAAGTGATCGTGCATGGTTTGTCTATTGCAATGGGCGTCGCGATCATTCTCGATTTGATTGTCAGCTCGAATTTAGGATTAGCCTGTTACCATACGATGGAGATGATAGCTGGGTCGAAGGTGCGCTTCAAAATGCAGCGAGAACCTTAAAGAGTGACATTATGCCAATGCCTGGGAAAGATTGTGAATTTTGTTTATACCGAGCAGACGCTTTGGAGCATGAACATAAATGAGTAATTTTTTACTGTAAAATATAGTGATGATTAAAACGACGTTAGTTGACCTTCAATTTTTTCTTGGCTCTGGATCGTTTCCACCTCAAAATTATTAATACGATAGCTATGATAGTATAGGTAGCCGGCCAGGCAAAATTGCTTCGTATCATCAGAATGTAATGAATGACTGCTAGAAAAACTGCTACATAGATCCATTTATGCAGAACGGCCCATTTTTTTCGAAGTAACTTGATAGCAAATTGGTTAGATGTGACTGCCATACTAGCGAGAATTATCCATGCTCCAAATCCAAAAAGTATGTAAGGTCGTTCACTTAATTCTTTTCCCAATCTAATTACATCCCATCCCAATAAAAAAATTACGAAGAAGCCGAAATGCGCGGATGCATAGCTGAATGCCCATAAACCTATTGCTCTGCGATACTTACGTAAATCAGACCAATGCGCCCATCTAGCTGCTACCGGGATTAACAGCGTAACTACAAGAAAATTAAGCGCCCAAATCCCAGTTTCCCATATGAGGGTTTTTTCAGGATCAACGCCAAGTCGATTAAATCTCCATCCAAAAGTAAGAATGACAGCTGGTATTGCTAACCCGAAATGAATAAGTAATCGAATCACCGATACTGTTTTTTTGCACCTGGATATAAATGCGCTACCTCTGCCTCATAACCGTTATATGATTTCGTATCGATACGAGTAATTTTTCCGTCACCCCAAATACGCCTTTCGGTGGCTTGACTCCATCTTGGGTGATCTATATCAGGATAAACATTACTGTACCAGCCATATTCACGTGGATTTGTAAGATTCCATGTGGCTGGCGGTTGCTTTTCTGTTAGTGTTATCCGTACTATAAATTTTGGAGATTTGAAACCATATTTCCACGGTAGTGTTACTCTCAAGGGCATACCGTTTTGGGGTAGTTGATTGTCACCATAAACGCCAAATGTCGCGAATGTCAGAGGATGAATTGCTTCCTGTAGTGTTAGAGCTTCAACGTATGGCCAATCAATGGAACTGAATGGAGATGATTGCCCAGGCATTTCAGAAGGCCGTAGTATGCTTGTGAATGCAACGTAGCGGGCAGAACCCATAGGCTGCACTGCCTTGAGGATGTCTTTTAATGGCCGACCGTTATAAGGGATAACCATCGACCAAGCTTCTACGCAACGAAAATCATAAATTCTTTCTTCGAGCTGGCTGAATGGCATCCCCATTAGCTCGTCTACGTCGAATGTGCCAGGTCGGTGACAGAGCCCATCAATTGTCACTTCCCATGGACGCATCTTGAAACTTCCAGATCTTTGATAAGGATCTGTTTTGTTCCAGCCAAATTCATAAGCATTATTGTAGTGTGTTGCCGCATATTTAGTGGTAAGACGACGTTGGCTATTAGAGATTTCCGAATCAAGTTGATCAGTTGTAACATCATTATCTTGATCTGATACTTGGGTGTTTGAAGCATCGGCAGTAGAGGTTGAAATTATGTTTCGATATCGCAAGGAACCGAACGTGCCAAGCCCAGCTAGACCCAGTGCTCCAACAATCATCTTGCGTCGCACATAAACACTTTTATCAGTCACTTTAGTCACTATTTATCCTCATTTTTTCTTCAAGTGATGATTATGCATGGTTTCAGTGGTGGAACGTGTGAAAATTGTTTCACTTTTAAAGTGCATCATGAGTGTTTAAATATTAAACTTTCCGTATCGAAATGATAGTTAGAAAAAATCAATGGATGCTCAAAGTCGTTTAGTTTTTTGAGACCATTTTCTCGGAGGATAGCCCCATTTTTTTGAGCAAAATATGAGATATCGTAAGTTCTTTTATAGAAAACTTCCAGATTGGTTGGGCTTTCACAAACGGTCGGCTATGGGTGATCGTTGGACCTCAGCACTGGGGGCATTTTTTGCGGTTTTACTTGTTTTTATGGCAAGTGGCTGGGCTATTGGACAACAAAATCTCGTAGTTGTTACATCAATGGGTTCATCGGCTGTTCTTTTATTTTCTGCTCCAGATAGCCCCTTGTCACAACCTTGGCCTCTTATCGGAGGGCATTTTATTGCCGCTACTGTGGGAGTTGGCTGCACAATTGTTCTAGGGACAGATCTCTTGTCGGCTGGGATGGCTGTCGGTATTGCTGTGCTGTTCATGCAGTGGACGAGAAGCATGCATCCACCGGCTGGGGCTACGGCTTTGGCTGCTGTGATCGGGGGCGATGCTGTAACATCTTTGGGTTGGATGTTTGTTTTGAAGCCAGTGTTACTTAATACGTTTTTGCTTCTTGCATCTGCATTGATAATTAACTGGCCTCGAAAAAATCATAAATATCCTTCAAGATCTGGTAAAAACTTCTAATGACAACAGTTAACAGGTAACAGTTATGAGTTCAGATGATATTCTTTTGCTCAGATATTGGGCTCCATCTTCCGTTATTACAATGTTTTCCTCGTGAACCAATTGCTTACCAGGAGCGAATTCCATTCCAGGCTCGAGCGTTAGGACAGCTCCCTCTTCAAGCACGGTATGATCGTCTAATTTGACTGACGGCCATTCGGTTAGTTGCATTCCTAGACCATGGCCCATACGACCTACTTCATTACCAAGTGCTCCACCATTTTCAAGTATTTTCCACATGGCTTTCCATATATCACTGGTTGTTGCTCCTGGCCGTGCTACTGAAAAGCCAGCGTTTGTTGCATTAAAGATAATTTCGTTTGCCTTCAGAGCTTTATTCGAAATTGATCCAAAAGCTAGGTTACGGTCGAAATCGCAAAAATAGCCATCATATGTCGCTCCGGTGTCGATCATCAGTATGTCACCAGAAGAAAGAATTCGGTTTGTGGGTCCCATAATTATGTTGTCATAACCCCCTAATCCCGACGCTGCAATCAAGTACGGTACGCTATCCGCACCTCGTTGCAACAAATCTATTTTCATTTGACGACAGATCTCGATTTCGGATTGCCCGCAAACGCTTGTATTTGCAGATTGGGCAAAAGCTTTTGAGGCAATATCACAGGCTATAGCAATTTTATCAATTTCTTTAGATGATTTAACGAATCGAATTCGCTGTATAAGGTTTGAGCAGTCTGTTACGGATAGGTTTATACTAGAAACTAGTCTATTGTAATCAGTGAAAGGCATACGTACTATGCTTTCGGGGCCCAGCATCATTCCTAACCTTCCGAACCGAGCAGGGATTTCATTGATTGCCCCAACTAGAAGAGAGACCCCATCATCTTTCGGTCTAGGTGAAGGCCAACACAAGATTTTTTCTATCCAGGTGGTTTTCATACCTGCGTGACCAATCTCAGGAATAATTGCAATTGGTGTTCCAGATGCCGGCACTACCGTAAACCAGGGTCGTGTCGGGCTTTCAAAAAATTGAGTCTGAAAGCCAGTAAAGTAACGAATTTCCGCTTCAGTGCTAAGCAGCAGCGCATCAAGATTTTCTTGCCTCATTTTAGCTTGAGTTTTTTCAGTTCGTTTTTCGAACTCGATTTTCTCAAAACCACGTTGTGACACGGTTGGATAGGTATATTGAGTCATTCAATTCAGTCGATCTAATTTATCTTTAAGTCTAGAGCATCGAATATCTATGGGATACAGATGAAGGTATATTATTTCCAATTACATGCTTATGTTTAAGTTAGACTCGAAGTTGTTTTTGAAAAAGGGCGCCGTACCCGCTAATTTTTTCCTGGATATTTGCCAACCTCAGGCTGTGCCAAATAATGGCTTGATTTGATGACGTTATGGGTTTTCCAATTTTTTGCTCGATTGTTTCTGCTTCATCAATGAATCTCAGATTAGTACACGAGATAAAAATCCCCTCGATTTCATCTCTTGAGCCGATCTCGATAACAGCATTACGAATGCTCTTAGGTGTAATTCTTGCAACGTGATTATCATTTGGTTCATTGAAGGAGCCAAAAGAAGGGACCTGATATCCCTGACCTTGAATATATTCTCGAATTAGGACATTAATGTCATTGCTGTATGGTGTCAAAATTCCAATTTTTTTTATTTGTAAAGCCTCGAAGGCAGCAAGTGCGGCTGTTATCGGTGTTGTAGGTTTAGCTTCGGGCCGTGAGTCAGATATTGTTTTGATTACTTTGTTTTCACCAATTACCACAGAGGCCGATGTGCAACAATAACCAAGCACATCAAGTTTCACTTTTGGAAGAATTACTTTTGCTTGTTTTGAGATATTATCTTCCATAGCTTTGAGATTTTTAGAGGAGATGATCGGTGAGTTGGGTATACGGGATTGATACAGAGCAACACCCGGAATACGTATGATCTGGCGAAATTCATTTTCAATGATTTGATCGCTTGCGAGAATTATCATTCCGATTCGTGCTTTTGATCCAACACCATCATCCATTTCGAATGAAATTTTCTGGATGTCGAGAAACCTGTCTCGATTTTTATTCTTTGGAATCACGCTTGCCTAATGATTAATCATCATGCCGTCTAGAGGAATATCTGGGGGTCGGTTTGCAATAATATCAGCAATGATTTTGGCTGTGCCACATGCCATCGTCCATCCCATGTGCCCATGCCCTGCGTTTAGCCAGAGATTTGAATAGTGGGTCCGATCAACAAATGGCAGTCCTGTCGGCCTCATAGGCCGTAGGCAAGCCCAATAGCTTGGTTTATCATAATCTGCCGCAAGGGGTAATAGTTCTTTAACCTTTTTTAGCATAATTCGGAAATCTCCAGCTTTATAGGATGTGTCGTAACCGCTTATTTCGGCCGTTGCTGTGATCCTAAGACGATCACCTAATGGGCAGTAGGCGAGAAGGCTATCTTCATCGACACCACCTAAATAGGGTGGTTGATTGGAAGATGTAACAGGAAGAGTGACGGAGTATCCTTTGACCGGATAAATCGGAATGCTAATTCCAATATTTTTTAAAAGTCCGGGGCTTCCGACCCCCGATGAAACAAGAAATCCGTCGCTCTCAATATGCCCGAGGTTAGTTTCGACGGCTACAATTCGATTTGATGCTCGTACCATCTTTTTAGCAACGGTGTTCATAATAAATTTTGCACCATTTTTCTCGCATAGATTCGCTAATTTCAGTGTGAATAATCTAGAATCTCCGCTTTCATCAGTTGGGCAATACAATCCTCCCGTGATTTGTTCTTTTGCGCTAATCAGGCCAGGATCGATTTCGATAAGCTCTTCAATGCCAAGAGCTTCAACTTGAAGTCCAAAACTTTCAAGCAGTTTTGATTTCTTTCTTGCTAATTCGAAACTATTTTCTGTCTTATAAAAGTAAATCAAACCGTTTGTTTTTTGGTCATATGAAATGCCAGTTTCTTCTACGATTTCTTTTAATTTCATTTGAGAGTAGCTACAAAGATGATATTTTCGTTCAGTATTAATTCGGGCTCGAGCAGAAGTGCATTGACGAAGAAATAATGCGATCCAATTCCACTGTCGAGTATCTAATCTAGGTCGAAACCTTAGTGCTTGATCATTTTTCCATAATGATTTGAGCATCATCATCGGTGCAGCTGGTGATGCCCATGCAAAAGCATGGCCTGGGCATATTAATCCAGCGTTTGCGTGACTGGAAAAATTTGCGGGTTCTGTCCCCTGGTCGATAATAGTAACTTCATGTCCATCACGAATCAGCTCCCAAGCACTGGTTATTCCCGCGAGGCCAGCTCCAATAATTACGAATCTCATAATATAGAGTTATGAAATGCGAACTGCAGTAACGCTAATTTCTACTGCAAAATTTGATGAGGCTAATCGTGATTCTACGCATGCGCGTGTCGGTGCTTTACCATAGGGTACCCAGCTATCCCAGACCTCATTCATTTCGTTGAAATCATCCATATTGGTGAGCCAGATCATAGCAGTCAATAAATTTTCCTTATTACTTCCTGATTCTTCCAGCAGCGTTTCTATGCGATTCAATATATTTTGTGTCTGCTGTGTTACTGATCCGCTACTAGCATCGATAGCTACTTGGCCTGAAAGATAAATGGTATCACCATTAATTACAGCTTGACTCATGCGCTCATTTGTGCCGATTCTGCTAATCGTCATGAAGGCTCCTTATTGTTTGGTAATTTAAATTATATAGTTGACATACTAAATATTTTGTTTATTAATTTTAGGTTATGCGTTTGAACTGATAGTCTTGGACACAAAACATACAGTATGACTAAATCGACAAAAAAAACCAATAACTCAAGAAGATGAAGAATTTATGGAATAAATTCGATGCTGACCAGTATCAAGGCAACTTATTAGCATTAAGAGTATATTCGTCCAGATTGATTGGTCAGGACCCTAATCTCGTGCTACACGGAGGGGGGAACACCTCAGTGAAAGCGCCATTTAAAGATATTTTTGGCAAGGTTCATGATGCAATTTATATAAAGGGTAGTGGCTGGAACCTCGACACCATAGAAGCAACAGGATTTGCGCCTGTCAAGCTTGCTTCGTTAATCAAACTCTCGCGTTTAAAATCCTTAAGCGATTCGGATATGGTTGTTGCACAGAGAGCTGCTATGTTAGACCAGAGAGCACCAAATCCTTCAGTGGAAGCAATCCTGCATGCGATCATTCCATTCAGTTTTGTAGATCATACACATGCAGATGCAGTGGTTACGTTATCAAACACACCAAATGGAGAAGAAATACTTAGAAGTATTTATGGCGACAAAGTCCTTATTGTTCCGTATGTAATGCCTGGTTTCGCATTGGCGAAAAAGGTATCGAATCTGACTCGGACGACCGATTGGTCTAAGCTCCATGGCATCATTTTGATGAAGCATGGAATTTTTAGCTTTTCGAATGATGCGAAGGAAAGTTATGAGCGTATGATTTCCTTAGTAAGCGATGCGGAGTTAGTTTTAAAAGAAAGACCTAACTTGGGTGAGAGTCACGGTGAAGTATCGTTACTCGAAATTGCAAAATTACGATTAGCCGTTTCAAAGTCCGCTAACATTCCGATGATAGCGGTATTTAATGGGTTGCCGTTTCATTACGAATTTTCCAGCCAAAAGGATGTTGCTTCAATTGCGTGTCGTGGACCTCTAACTCCAGATCATGTAATCCGGACTAAACGTATACCGATGATTACAGACATGGATATAGAAAAAAGTGTAGAACGCTATAGAGACGATTACGTCAAATACTTTGAAAGACATGCTAGCGGTGAACTCCAACAATTGGATCCAGCACCGCGTTGGGCTGTATGGCGAGACATTGGCACTGTGGTTTTTGGCCGAACACAGAAAGAAATCGAAGTAGTGTCAGATATCGTGGATCACACTATACAGGCAATTCAAGATGCGGAACGCTTAGGAGGTTGGGTCACCCTTGCCGAAAGAGATATATTCGATGTGGAATATTGGGAATTAGAACAAGCAAAATTAAATACTGGTAGAGAAAATTTAATGTTTTCTGGACAGGTTATATTGATAACAGGAGGATTCAGCGGAATTGGCCGTGCATGCGTTAAAAAATTTTCAGAGAATGGAGCGAACGTAGTAACGATAGACAAGGATCCTAATATCATGAATTTATATAAGGAGTCGACTGTTGTTGCTGTGGTAGGTGATGTTACTCTTGAAAGCGATGTTAATAATGTGATTCATGAAGCTATACAGCGATTTGGGGGCATCGATGTTCTTGTCAACAATGTTGGTGTTTTTCCTAAAAGTTCGCATATCGAAGAGATCGACAGTGAAGAGTGGCGGTCCAGTATGAATGTCAATTTAAATTCGGCAATGTATGTCATTAAAAAGACGACACCCTATTTGCGGCATGGCTGGCAACCAGCTATTGTTATCGTCGGATCAAAAAATGTAGTTGCACCAGGTCGCGGGGCAGCTGCATATTCCGTCGCTAAAGCTGGATTGACTCAACTTGGACGAATTGCAGCCTTAGAGCTTGCGAGTGATTCAATTCGAGTGAATATGGTGCACCCGAACTCCGTCTTTGATACTGGAATTTGGAGTGACGACGTCATTAGTGATCGAGCTGCACATTACGGTATTTCTGTGGCAGAGTATCGTTCCACAAATTTACTGGGTGTAGAAGTTACATCAAATGATGTAGCTTCTGTTGTGCTCGCTTTATCTGGCCCACAATTTAGTCGAACAACAGGAGCTCAGATCTCAGTTGATGGTGGAACTGATAGAACAATCTGATTAGTATGATTATTCTTTAGTTTGGATCAATAGGAGGATTTTTTTGCAGTAAGACGGCATCTTCAAGCATCATGGCGGCTCCAAGTAACGCTGCTTCGTTTCTTGGGTTACTTGCAATTTGAATTCCAATCGGAAGCCCTTCATTTGTAACATCACATGGCATTGACAATGCCGGTGAACCTACAATAGTAAACGCATAGGCAATCGAACACCACTCAATATAATTCGAAAAGGTGTAATCTCCGATTCGATCTACGAATCGTTTCTCAGCAGGAAATGGCGGTACTATGGTTGCGGGTGAGAGTAACAGATCATACTTCTCAAAAAATCTAGCAGTACGTGCATAGATCTTACTACGCTCCTTCATTGCTTGAATAATTTGCTCTCCATTCAATTTCAAACCTTTTTCTATATTCCATATAACTTCTGGTTTTAAAAAATCCCGATGTGATTTAAGCAATGGACCCAGTGAAGCGGCAAAGTTTAAAGCTCTGAGTGTTTGGAAAACATCTTGTAGCCCCGAAAAGTCAGGATGATCTTCTTCTACTACAACATCCATGTCAGTGAAGAGTTGGGCTGCTCTTTCGCATCGTAACGCAATTTCTGAATCCACTGGGGAAACACCAAGATTCTTCGAAAACGCTATTCTCCGTGGAGTTTGTCGGGCCTCAGCCGCTATCTCAAAAGATTTTACTGGAGTTGGCAGTGAGATTGGGTCTCGAGCATCGTGACCAACCATAGCATCGAAGAGCATTGCTAAGTCACCAATGTTTCTTGCCATAGGTCCTTCGACTGATAAACGATCAAAAGCTAGATCACCGGGATTTGCTGGGATCCGGCCAGTGCTTGGTCGAAGACCTACTATACCGCAAAAACTAGCTGGGCTACGTAGGGAGCCTCCCAAATCAGATCCAGTCGCGAGCCATGCCATGCCTGTTGCTAAGGCAGCGGCTGACCCCCCAGATGAGCCAGCTGCTGATCGGTTAGTGTTCCATGGATTTCTGGTAATTCCAAAAATTTCATTAAACGTGCTAGCTCCAGCGCCAAATTCCGGTGTATTCGATTTAGCGTAAATGATCGCTCCTTGTTGTTCTAGTTTTTCTACTAAGAGATCTGATTTAAGCGATATATTATTCTCATAAATCTTTGAACCCCAGGTAGTGCGGACTCCAGATACCTCCATCAGATCTTTGATAGCAATAGGTAGACCGCCCAAGGCTGTGGTCGACATGTCTTGTTTCTTGACTGTTTCAAAGGCTCTATCAAAACACAGCGTTGGTAATGCGTTCACAGTTGGGTCGACAGCGGAGATACGTTCAGCCAAGCATTCGAGCAACTCCAATGGTGAAATGGAACCATTTTTTAACATCAAACGGATTTCACGCGCAGTTAGTCGAATAAGATCAGATACCATACTAGTAATCAAGAAAGCTTTAGGTTTATTTTACCTAGATCCATGTAGTCTGCTATTAAATTCTCGCCTGATACCGCATCATAAATGTTCGCCATGACACCTGTGCTTACAATATCGCCTCTTTTCAGAGTCAGTCCTTTTTGATTTAACTGGCTCGCAAGCCAAGCAGTTACACCAAAAACCCCTCCATCTACATTTTTAATGTGGCCCAATCGCACAATTTTTTCTTTTAGACGTAATTCCACTCGAGCGCCAGAAATAGTTTTTTCGTCCCAGTCGGCAATTGATTGACCCAAAATAAGTTTTCGATGTACGCCATTGTCCGAGATTGCCGCTAGGATACCCATTTTTGGCCATGTAGAAAAGCGACTTTCTACAATCTCAATCGCTGGCATCACTTCCTCGATTAGATCTATGACTTGCTTAGCAGTCCATGGCGTATCTTTTTGCATATCCTTTCCTATCCGAACAGCTATTTCAGGCTCAATACCTACCATATGTAACTCAGAGCAGTCTATTATCGCAGGACTGTTAAAGATCTCCTTGGTGAAACATCGTCCATAAAAAGGCGTTTCTACACCAAGCATTTCACGAGCTGTTTGATTAGTACAACCCACTTTGTATCCTACAGGATCACCAAATTTTTGGCGTAGCTGACTGACCAGGTGTGCTTGCACTAAATACGCTTCATAAATGGTTGTAGGTGCAATAGATGCCGGTATACCACTTAATCGCTTTCCAGGCGCATGTGCATTAAATAGCGATTCAGATAGCACTGTCGGATTGAACATCTATATCGGCTCTGTTTCTAGAAAAATTGATCTTAAGTTAGAACATTCTACTGGTAGTGAAAGGCGTGATCTAATTACCGTCCATAGTTTGGTAGACTTCCTAAATCATAACAGCATTTAGCATTAGTCTATAATTGTTTTTTACAGCATGCCGAAGAAATAGGCATTATCGGATTTCTAGTCGAAGGCTGCGAAGGTTGGGAGCATTGCCAAAAAGCATTGTACTTGCCATATATAATTACCAAAGAAATTCTGATGGTGTCTATTTTAGGCTTGAACCAAGGAGAACAAAAAAGTGAATACCATTGTTAATTCGTGGAACGACTTTGACCCGCTACTCCATGTGATTGTTGGCCGCGCTGATTTCACATGTATTCCGCCGACAGAGCCGGCGACCGAAGCTAAAATTCCAGAGGATAGTGATATGCGTGGAATGTGGGGGCCACGACCATTGGAGACTATTGAAAAAGCAAACGCTCAATTGGACGAACTAGCAAAACTATTGGAAGCAAGAGGTATCCGAGTAGATAGACCTACACCAATTCAATGGAATCAGTCGGTGATCACCCCTGATTTTTCTACTCAGACGATGTTTGGCTGCATGCCTCCGCGCGACGTTCTTTTGACAGTTGGAAAAGAAATTCTTTTAGCACCTATGTCATTCAGATGTCGATTTTGGGAATATCTAGCTTACCAACCTCTAATGCAAAAGTATTTTGATGACGACCCCGATTTCCGATGGGAGCAGGCACCCCGTCCTCGCTTAACCACTTCGTCGTATCAGGCGAATTATTTTGATGAAATAACCATCGAGGAAAGATTAGAAAGGACTGCAGCTTTAGATTTTGTTACTACAGAGGAAGAACCTTTGTTCGACGCAGCCGATGTACTCAGATTTGGAAAAGATTTATTCTGTCAGCATGGATTGACAACCAATAGAAGAGGTATGGAGTGGTTACAACGCCATTTTCCCGAACACCGGGTTCATTCTGTTAATTTTCCAGGTGATCCATATCCAATTCACATTGACGCTACTTTTGTTCCATTAAAGCCAGGTTTAATCATTAATAATCCAAATCGTCGATTGCCAGACGAACAGAAAAAGATATTCTCAGAAAATGATTGGGAAATAATAGACGCAGCAAAACCAGCTCATAATCAACCACCACCACTATGTTATTCGAGTGTTTGGTTATCGATGAATATCTTAATTTTAGATCATGATACAGTAGTGGTAGAAGAAAGCGAAATCTACCAAATGGAGCAATTAGATCAGTTAGGTTTCAATGTAATACCATTAGCATTTAGAGACGCATATCCTTTTGGTGGAGGATTGCATTGTGCTACTGGTGATGTTTTTCGAAAGGGTAATTGTGATGACTATTTTCCTTTGCAAGTAGCAGGAACCCGAATTCGTTAATGTGCTAAATAAAAAACAGGCCAGTTGAAGTAACGGAGCTAAATAGAAAACTACTACTCCTTAGAAGTTAAGTGAAGTTAGTTTTTCAGATTCAATCCTTTTTTGTTGGTTGTTGTTTCATTAAGAGTATTGACCTCCCGCCTACGGCGGTTAGTACAAGCAAACCGCCGATTAGAGCTGTAATCGTAGGTTGTTCTTTGAATACCCACCACACCCATATAGGTCCAAGGGTAAATTCGATTAGCGTTATAAGCATAATTTCTGCGCTAGTAACATAACGTGATGCAATGACAAAGAGGAAATGAACAGCCGTAACTACTATACCACCCCAAAAGAAACAAAGTGCGTAATCGTAAGATGAAAGACTATAATCAAAATTTGCACCAAGAAATCCGATAATCATTCCGACGAATGCCCCGAGAGCACTGGCAGGTAACATGTTTCGCTCTTTTCCATATCGCAAGCAAATAACAAAAAGAGAGAAAAAGAGCGCGCATACGATGGCAATTAATATTCCTAGTGGCGAGTCACTCGTAAGGCCGTCTGCAACCATTATGGAAATACCAATCATTGCGACGACGATTGCTAATATTGTGCTTCGAGAAATATTTTCACCAAGAATAAAACGCGCGAGTACAGCAGTTATTAATGGACAAGCACTGAGTGTGAAAAGGGCATTAGCTACGGTTGTATGACTAATTGCTAGAATAACAGTGGTGTTCGCCCCACCTAAAAATAATCCAGCAATAATTCCAATCCAACCCATTTGTCGAATAATTAGAAAAATTTGTTTTCGGTAAACCATAAAAAGGACGCCCACTATAGCTGGGAAAAAGAAAAGATTTCGTCCAAATACGATTTGCCATTCGTTAGCACTTTCAAAACTACGCACCATTAAACCATTGATCGACACCATGAAAGAACTTAGAGCGATGATTGGCACTGCAAATCGCTGAGTAAATTTTTTATTCATGAAAAATCCGTTGCTAACTTTTTCGGTTCTCAATTAATAGCGCTGTAGACATCCATGAGAGTGCTGCAAGTATTAATATTCCCCCTATAAGTGTTTGAATTGAAGGGCTTTCCTTAATTATTAACCATACCCAGAGCGGACCTAATATCGCTTCGAGGAGCAGTATGAGTCCAACTTCTGGTGCCGGCAAATAGCGTGGTCCTAGAGTAATCAAGGTGCTGGAAATTGGTAGAATGCCGATTCCCAGGATGACAACAAAAATCCATTCAATGGAGATTATAGTTTCTGGTGTAGTAAAAAACCAAGCGACAGCGGCGGTAAATAGGTTACCCCATGCCACTGCATGAATCATTTCTGTGCTACGATATTTTCGAAGCAATACAAAGTTTAGAGCAAGCATAAGTGCGCATGCCAATGCAGAGATATCGCCCGTTAGTGTTCCGCCACCTACGCTTTGAGAAAAGATCAGTAGTAGTCCAAAAAATACAGCAATAGTGGCTAGCCAGGTACGATTTGACACATTTTCTCTCAGTAATAGTAAGCTCAGGAGAGCTCCCAATAGTGGAGATATACTTAATATTACCAGTGTGTTAGCTACCGTTGTTTCTGCAATCGCAAAAATGAAGAGAAAATGGGAACTCGCGTTGACTGCAATTATTTGTATCTCTCCGGCTCTCAGACGAATTAATTTTTTTCGTCGATTCGATTTGGTTAAAGTTCCTGCTATAGCCATCATTACAATCCCACACAGCAGACCTCTCCAAAAAAGCATGGTCCAAATGTCTGTTTGAATTAGACGGACGAGTAGTGCGTCTGGACTGAGTATGAGAATACCGGTACATGTCAGCATTACTCCTTTTAGATGACTATGAATAATCATCGCGTGGTTTCAATCTCCCAAAAGTAGCTAGAAAGTCGAGTGTGAAAAAATTGATTAACTTTTTTGTTAGGATTGGTGAGGAGTATGTACAGTTGTTGGCTTCCAGTTCTGCTTAGCATTTAACCAAAAGTCACTAGTTGTTTCGATACTTTTATCTGGTTTTTTTTGGCCTAAGAAGTTCCAAGCAGCTAATAGAAGGTCGCACATGTTCTCTGTAAATATATCGTTATCCCCGTTGCTCTTGCTTAGTTTTTTTCCAAAAGAATCAACTACAAGTGGAATATGTCCATAGGCAGGATGCGAATAGTCTAGCAATTCTTGGAGAAAAAGTTGCCTCGGTGTAGAGCTTAATAAATCGGCGCCGCGTAAAACATGTGTGATATTGTCCAGATGATCATCAATAACGACTGCTAATTGGTAAGCTATTAAACCATCAGTTCGCCGAATTACAAAATCTCCTACTGATTTAGAGATATTCTGGCTTACAGGGCCCGCAAAACGATCGTCGAAAATAATTCTTTTATCTTCAACGCGTACACGAACTGATTTGGGCTTCTTTCCTGCCTCCAGTCCATTTGCACAGGTTCCTGGGTATATCATTTTCTCGTTAAAAAATGAAGGTGTAACCGATGCAATTTCTTTTCTGGAGCAACCACAGGGAAATGCAAGGTTTTTATTAAGCAAAAGTTTTACCGTAGATTCGTATATGTCTTTTCGTTCTGTTTGGTAAGTGGGCTTTCTAGACCATTCAAAGCCAAATTTCTCTAGAATCACTAAAATTGAATCAATAAATTTTGGTCTTGCCCTACCCTCATCTATGTCATCGATTCTCAATAGCCACTCACCATCATGAAAAATCGCATCAGAATAGCTTGCAACAGCAGTAACGAGTGATCCAAAATGGAGTTTGCCAGATGACGTGGGCGCGAATCGTCCTCGATAGTAGCTCGGTTTATTTAATGTCTTTTCAGCGGTAATCTGGCGGTAACTGAGAGGCATACTCTTAACTCAATGAAGGATATCGTTCGTTTTGTTAGAATTAGTTTAACTGAGGAATACATTTTCATGCGCAATCAATTTACACCTAAATTTGAGGAGTTGCCAAGCGCCCTACCATTATTTCCAATCAGGGATGCGGTAGTCTTGCCAAATGCTCAATTACCGTTAAATATTTTTGAACCTCGTTATCTAGAAATGGTTTCTGATGCGTTATCTAGCAACCGTTTGATCGGAATGATTCAGCCTCTAGACGATGAAAGAGATGAGCTTTACCAAACTGGCTGTCTGGGTCGAATAGTTAGTTTCAGTGAAACTCGGGACAATCGAATTCTTCTTCTTCTGAGCGGAATTAGTAGATTTGATATTTTACGTGAGGTTGATTTTGGTGCTGGTTATCGGAAAGCGGAAATCTCGTTTGATCGTTTCATTCTTGATTTAATTGATGACAAGATTGAGTATGATCGGCAGCAATTAATTTTACTTGCAAAGCGTTATTTAAACCATAAAAGGCTCAATGTCGAATGGAGCACAATGGATGAACTGAGTTTTATTGAGCTGGTTGACACCCTTGGTTCAAGTCTTCCTTTTTCATCAAGAGATAAACAAGGCATTATTGAGACTATAAGAATTCAAAATAGATGTGAAATGATAGCGGCATTATGTGAATTTACTGCAGACTATGCAGTCGATGGTGAAGAGCGAACCCACTGAGGTATAAAACTATATAACTACAAAAGTTAGTTGTTTACGCCTTAGGCACTAAAAATTTCTCCGACCTGATTAAATGTCATAGGCTTGTTTTAATAAGGTTATAGGGTGCTTTGGAGCTGGATTTTTTTGCAGACCGGCTTGGAATTGCTGAGCTGCAATTGGACAATCGCTTCCATAGTGATCAGCTTTGGCACGTTCAATTTGAGTTATCACCGGTCGTGCTATTTTCATAGACAATACATGTGTTTCTTTTCTTACTGCGTATGTGCCGTCATGACCAGAGCATCTTTCAATAGGTATGACTTTTGTTTCAGGTATGAGACGAAGAATATCTCGGGTTCTAGGGCCAAAATTTTGCACTCTTTGATGGCAGGCAGCATGATAGGCGATCGTACCTAAAGATTTCTTAAAGTCAGTTTTGAGAAGCCCATCACGATGCCTCAAATACAAATACTCAAATGGATCAAACCAGTAATTTTTGAGTCGAGTTAAATTCTGATCGTTGGGAAAGAGAAGGGGTAGTTCTTGCTTAAACATTAAGACGCAACTCGGAACGGGTGCGATAATATCCCAGCCATCATCTATCATAGGGGCTAACTGGGCTTGATTGAATGTGTATGCCTTCGCTACTTTTTTTAGATCACCGAGTTCGAGTTTCGGCATGGCGCAGCAACGTTCTTTCGGTACTAGCTTTACCGGGATCTCGTTGTGTTCCAGCGTTGTTACAAGATGCTCTATGAGTTCAGGTTGATTAAAATTGCCATAGCAAGTAACAAATATTGCGACCTTGCCATTAGTAGTTTTTGTTTGTATTGGATTTTTTTTAAGAATTTTATGTTGCTTCATGCGACGTCGCAGAGTGTGGGAATGATATATAGGCAAAAGGGCATCCTTATGAATACCGAAGAACTTTTCCCCTAGATTTCGGAGTACCTTAGATTTGGCAGATTTATTTACGGCATTAACTACAATAGGGATTCCTGCTAATCGACCGGTCATATCAGTTTTGGTTAAAACTTTATCTCTGGTAGAGGCGCCTTTACTTTCGAAGCGCGCTGCCTTTGCGCGTAACATGAGATGAGGAAAATCGACATTCCATTCATGTGGTGGAACGTAAGGACATTTTGTCATGTAGCACAAATCACAGAGGTAACATTGGTCCACAACTTTCCAGTAGTCTGAAGGCTCGACACCGTCAATTTCTAAAGTTTCTGACTCATCTACAAGATCGAATAATGTTGGGAAAGCTTGACATAGGCTAACGCAGCGACGACAACCATGACAAATGTCAAAAACTCTCTCTAGTTCATGGAAAAGCTTTGCCTCATTAACAAAATCCTTATCTTGCCAATTGATAGGATTACGTGTTGGTGCTTGGATACCGCCTTCTGAAATTTTTGACATGGTTATGTTAGTGCCGTGAGTTGAGACTGAATTATCAATAGCGTGGGCCAGAAATTAGATTTTCCGAGAACAAAAATCGTTATTACATGGTTAAAATAGCTATCATGATGTCCATTATGATTCTTAGCCTATAAAAAACAAAGAAGTTAGGTTAAATTAGTCATTATTCAAGAATTCATAACATTAGCAGGTCATTTGGAGCGCCGTTGCGACTGTCTGCAGAATCATGGAACATTTGAATTATGAATACCAAGCGCCTGCATGGCAAGAAAAACCCGATTGACAACGATATCATTGATCCAGATGGTTATAGGAAAAACGTGGGTATTGTTTTGTGCAATGGTGAAGGAGAAGTACTGTGGGCGAGGCGGTGCCGCCAGGATGGTTGGCAATTCCCACAAGGCGGCATTGAGTGTAATGAAACACCTCAACAAGCAGCTTATCGCGAACTTTATGAGGAGATCGGCCTTCGGCACCATCAGGTTGTTCTAATTGGCGTAACCCAGAACTGGTTTTATTATGACCTTCCCTCCGAATTTCTAAGGCTTGATGGTAAGTTTTTTCGGGGTCAAAAGCAGTTGTGGTTTCTATTCAAGATGCTCGCCAAAGATTCAGAAATTTGTCTGACTAATGCTGAAAATCCCGAATTCGATTTATGGCGATGGATTGACTATTGGGAACCAATTAAAGAAATAATCGATTTCAAGAAAGATGTATACAGAAATGTTTTAACTGAACTCAGGCCTCTCATGTTAAAGTTTATTAATAAAAAGAATACTTAAATTTCTTAGCAGTTAGCATTAACTCTTCACATCTGCTTTATTTGATTAATCAACTTAGTGGTCGAGTGCGGGTAGTTCTGTTCCATTGAATGAACTTCACCGCCATTTTCAGTAACAAATTTAGCACCAACTATTTTTTCTATAGGCCAATCGCCTCCTTTAACTAGTTGTTCAGGCGCCAATAATTGTATTATTTCTAATGGACTGTCTTCATAAAATGGAACTATCCAATCGATGCATTCTAGCCCAGCTAACACTTCCATCCTATCACGTAAGCAATTTATAGGACGATTTTCTCCTTTATTTAAACGACGCACTGAGTCATCGTCATTTACTCCCACAATTAGACAACTACCGAGAGTTGCTGAGCGTGTTAAGTAATCTACATGTCCACGATGAAGGATGTCAAAACAGCCATTTGTGAAAACTAGAGGGCGAGGGAAGCTTTGCAACCTTTGTGCAAGATTTTTTCGATCTTCGATTATTTTTTTATTGAGCTCCAATGTTTTACCTAATTAATTGTTTTGGAGATATTGAAACACTTTTACTACTCTGACAACTCCTGAAATGTTACTAGCAAGATTTGCTGCAATTTCAGATTCTTCTCTTGTAACTGTCCCAAGAAGATAAACATTTGCTCTCTCCGTCACCACTTTTATTTTATGCCCGTTAAGGTATTCTGAATCGAGTAGTGAGGCTCGGACTTGGGCTGTAAGTAATGTATCATTTGCGCGACTATTAAAGTTACTTTTTCCTGCGAGTTCGATTCGATTAATTACCTGTCGAGATGCGGAAAATGAATTTGCTACATCGATTATCCTTGCAATTTGATTTTCTATTGGCGCTTCACCGGTCAAAAGAACAATGCCGTTCAGTACAGTCACATTGATGTGTTGTGTATCTCCATACGCAGCTCTGAGTTGTTTATCTTTATTTATTGCTCGGGTAATTGCGCGATCTAATTGTTGATCATCCCAGTACTCTTTGATTGTACGGGTATGACTTTGTAGTAAGACATACCCTATTCCCGCTCCAGAAGCTACAACAATCGGAGCTGACAATGATGAACACCCAGAGATAAAGGGTATGACTAAGGAAATAGCTAAAAAAGGCGCCAGGCGACGCCGGATCCAATAGAGAAGATTCATAAAGACAATTCGCCTATGGTTTGCAATTCAACCAGCTTACAAATACAGTGAATAATTATACTGTGAGTTTCTTGAATATGCGCTACAATTTCGGACGGTACACGAAGCTCCAGACCCTTTGCTTCGGAAATTATCTTTCCCAATTGCCCGCCACTTTTTCCAGTTAAACCAACAACAAAAATATTTTTTTCGATAGCTTTTTCGACTGCCATAAGAATATTTTCAGATTTCCCTGAGGTAGAAATTGCTATCAGCATGTCACCGGGTTTCCCTAGCCCATCTACTTGCCTCGAAAAAATCATAGAAAAATCATAATCATTGCCAGTCGCCGTTATGAGGGCTCCGTCAGAAGATAAAGCGATCGCAGCTAATGCTTTTCGTTGGTATTCATATTTGCATACAAGTTCCGACGCAAGGTGTTGCGCATCACTTGCGGATCCTCCGTTTCCACAAGTGAGAATTTTCCTTCCATTGTTTAGAGTTCTCTGTACAATCAACGCAGTTTCTGCTATCCGATTACTAAGAGACTTTTCAGTAGCAATTGTCGTTTTTATGCTTCTTGCAAAATGATCAGAAACTAAATCTATGTCATTCATCAAAATTTCTCGCTAATAATAGGGTACGTCTTTTAGGTCTAATTTAGGTGGTGTTGGTAGTGAAGTTAACCGAAGATGTCTCGGTAGTGCATTTTCCATTTTGAACCATTTTTGCTGGCGAATCACTTGTCCTTGTTTGTTGATGAATAGATTTCCAGTCACACCATGATAAGACATGTCTTCATTTTCTTGAAGTACATTCAAGTGATTTAGTAATCCATAGGTGTCTATTCCTAAAGCGAAAAGTCGATCCAGCACAAGTCCTTTATTTGATTTTATTTTAGGTATCAGTTCGCGAATTGATTTTATACTAGTTCCATGATTTATGATCCAAGGCATTTCCCCAAAAACGATTCCTTCTATATCAAGGTCCTTCACTCGATCGGATATTCCACTATAATTACTGTTCAGGCTGTACACCATGACATTATGCGCATGGTGGAAATCAATTTGTGGCTTAATTAAGCGAGTTTCTTCTACATTTGAAAGTATAAATATTGCGTCTATGTCTTCGCGACGGCGGGGCGTAAATTTTAGCTGGATGGAACTACCAAGGGTTCTCTGGAGCGCCTTAGCACGGGCTTCACTAAAATCGATATGAAATACTTTTTTTAGGAGCTGAGTCTGATCACTAATACTGGGATCATACGTTTGAGACTGGGCGATAGTACCTCCTAATTTTTCCCAGCTTCGATTCCACTGTTTAAAGATCTGTTGCCCTTGTTTTGTATTGGGATAAAATGTGATCACTCTTCTATGGCCATCGGCGATGCCACGAGCTGCTAGCGACATCGCTTCATATTCCGGCGCTAGACTAAATTGGTAACTGTTGTGGTGCATCTTGTTCCTCTCATTGAGGCTACCAAAAAGGAGAGTCGGAACTGGAAATACGGCTCTTTTCGCAAGTTGATTTATTGCCGAAGAGCCGATGGGTCCAATTATCAAATTTGCTTGATCCCTAACTGCAGCATCAAAATAAGTACCTATAAGTTCAGTTTTTTCACCGAAATCATAGACTCGTATGATCGACGTCTCTGATGCATTAGGATTATTTGCTAAAAGCATAAACCCATCTTTGATAGCTTCCGATGCTTTTCCATAGGTGGATGACAGGGGTAGTAACATGGCGATTTTACGGGTACCTGAGAATTCAGATGATCCTTTCGAGCGTGTATAGGGCATGACATATTTATTGGCTGCATGATGCAGATTATGCGCCTGCCATTCTTCTAGTTTACTTATGAAAACGCTTTGCGTTTGTGTTTGATCTGTAAAGATAAGTGCTAGTGATAACCAAGACTTTGATGTAGGCTCAATCATATCTTGCATAATTTTTTTGATCTCGTCTCTGGACATAGAGCGTAGAGTATCCCAGATTAGTTGATGCATACTTGCTGTTATTGGGTCAATGCCAGTATCATTAACGGATTGCATACTTCTTAGCGCACCAGGCAAATCGTTTGTCCCCAAAAGGCTTCCGATTCGGAGCCATGACACCACTTTCTTGTTATGTTTTGACAGCGTTTCTAACTCCATTTGATCTAAAGCATCTAAAGCCGATCTATATTTTTCACTAAGATAAAGTATTTTTATGTATAAAAGTTCGAGCAATCCTTTTCTTTTTTGACTGGGCCGTGTTTTTCTCAATTGCTGAATCATTTCTTCTGAAGTAGCCAGTTGGCTTTTTAGGACAAGAGTATTAGTGGCTAAAAAAATTTCGTTGTAATTTTTCGCTATTTCGGTTTTAGACAATTGATCTAAAATCTCCCACGATAGCTTGTAATTGTTATCTGATAATCGTGTCTTATAATTTTCACCGTTTTTATTAAGGAGATCATTTTCAGTGTCGATTTGCGTGTCGGGATTAATCCATATGGTTGTTTTTGACTCTTCAGCATGAATATCTTTAATGCTATATATGCTAATGAAAAAAATAAACAGTAAAGCCAATAATTTGGTAGAAAGCGCAGTATGCCAAGAAAATATTTTTTCTTGATGACAGATGTTGATGTACTGATACATTCTTCCAGTATACTGGATGGCTGAAGTTTTTGACTGATTAGCTACCATTATAATTTTTAGAAAACTGTTATGAATACATCAATACAAAAGATTGAAACAGAAATACAGCCTGCGACACTATATGTCGTTGCAACCCCGATTGGCAATCGCGATGATATGAGTCGACGAGCTCGTGTTGTGTTGAGTAAGGTAGACCTTATTGCTGCAGAAGATACTCGACACACAGGCTTACTTCTTGATTATTTTGGGATACACACAAAAACAGTCTCCTTTCATAACAATAATGAAGAGAATCGTTGTTCGTATTTGCTGACCCGACTGTCGAATGGTGAATCCATTGCCTTAGTTAGTGATGCTGGAACCCCGCTGATAAATGATCCAGGATATCATTTGGTTCGCGCTGCTCATGACGCTGGCCTTGCAGTCAAGGCAGTTCCTGGTGCTAGTGCTATAACAGCTGCGTTATCAGTATGTGGGTTACCAACTGATCGTTTTGTCTTTGAAGGATTTTTACCGGTTCGTTCGGCAGCTCGTCAATCACAACTTAAAAAGCTAGCCCGTGATGAAAGAACGCTTATTTTTTTTGAGGCTCCTCACCGTATTCTAAGAGCTATCGTTGATATGCGGCAATGTCTAGGAGAACTAAGGAGAATCGCTATTGTTCGCGAAATTAGCAAACGGTTTGAGAGCGTTATAACTGGTTCATTATCAGAAATTGAACATAGGATTAAACTCGACAAGAATTTAGAGCGTGGTGAAATAGTAGTTGTTGTGGAAGGTAACAAGAAAGCTCAGGCCCAAGTTTTGGTCGATCCACTGAAATTGATGCAAGTGTTGACAGAGTATTTACCACATCGAGAGGCTAGTTCAGTAGCTGCTGAGATCACGGATGGGCGAAAAAACGATTTTTATCGTTTACTCTTGGAGTATCTCAAAATCACAGAAAATAACGTTTTATGAATTGATAACTTGCCATTCTTTGCGTAAGGAATTATGTTTCCAGTTAGGGAGTCGGCCGGGTGATCGCGATCCTGACTTTGTGGCCCTTAATTGTGTTGGAGTCACCATGCGGGATTGAGGAAAGTCCGGGCTCCATAGGGCAGGGTGCCAGATAACATCTGGGCAGTGTGAGCTGACGGAAAGTGCCGCAGAAAATAAACCGCCGTTCGGTAATCTTTGTGAGATATCGCACCGGTAAGGGTGAAAAGGTGTGGTAAGAGCACACCGCATTAGCGGTAACGTTGATGGCAAGGCAAACCCCACTCGGAGCAAGACCAAATAGGAATCCTAAGGTGTTGCCCGCATCGGATTCGGGTGGGTCGCTCGAAGTGTTCGGTGACGTACACTCAAGACGAATGATCGCTCCAGACAGAACCCGGCTTACAGGCCGACTCCCACAATAATTTTGGTTGATTCTAATTTGGTAGATCTAAAGCCATTTTTCCAATATTTTTGGCCAAATTCTTGCAAAAAAAAGTAGATTTTCTCAACAATTTATTTTTTTCGATGCTAGCAGTTGCCAATGAACAAAAAAAAACTAGTGTTTTAAATGGATTTCGGGGTTGACATTAGATGTTTCTGGTGAATATAGTGTCGTTTAGTGGGAGTTTGTGGTTAATAATGGAAAAATAGATTGCGATCATGTTAATTAAGGTACTAATTAAAATTTGGTTGCTCGAATTTAAACATTCGAGGGCTTCAAAAATTGTGCCGTGGGTGGCGGCGAATCCACCTCCATCCTCCTTTGGTGATTGCCCGGCCCTCTTTAAGGGTCGGGCGTTTTTTCGTATTTCAAGTGGCTCCTTTATGCCACATTTACCATTGTAGATGAGGCGGAATTAATTTATTCCGAAATGCTATGTTTCGTGGAGCGAGCTCAGTTAACTTAGATGCTAAAGGACGCATAGGGATACCATCAAGATTTCGGGAAACTTTGTTAGAGCAGTGCGAAGGCCGATTAGTGTTAACGGTAAATCATACTAAAGAGCGTTGCTTGTGGCTGTATCCTTTAAACGAGTGGGATACTGTTGAGCGGCAAGTTTCCGAATTACCCAGTTTTGATGCAACTGCCCAGCAGTTGAAACGGTTTTTAATTGGATATGCAACAGATTGTGATATTGACAGTGTCGGACGAATACGTGTCTCTCCTCTCCTTCGCGAATTTGCAGGTCTTGAAAAGCGCGTTGTGTTAATTGGTCAGAGAAATAAGTTTGAGATCTGGAATGAATCTCTTTGGAATCGGCGTTGTGAGGAATGGTTGCAACAAGCGGAGCCTACTGAACGGCAATTACCAATCGAACTTGAATCCATTTCTTTGTGATCAGGGAAGTGCATGTGGTAGATCAAAAACATTCGCCAGTAATGGTTGGGGAAGTTCTGCATGCATTAAATATCCAGGATGATGGAACCTATGTGGATGCTACTTTTGGTGCTGGAGGTCACACCAAAGCAATATTAGACCAGTTGAGTCCCAACGGTCGAGTGCTCGCTATCGATCGGGATCCTAATTCATATAAGTTCGTGAATAAACTGTTTCCGAATGAAAGACGTCTGACTTTTATTCAACGATCTTTTTCTGATCTTTCTTTAATTGTTGATGAACATAATTTGAATCGATGTGTAGTTGGCATCGTAATTGATCTTGGAGTGTCATCCATGCAGTTAGGTGAGGCTGATCGAGGGTTTAGTTTTATGAGAAATGGGCCTCTCGATATGCGCATGGATCCCAGTGTTGGAGAAACAGCTGCCGATTGGTTGAATCGTGTTGAGGAGCAAGAACTGCGACGTGTCTTGCGTGAATTCGGTGAAGAGCGGTTTGCAGGTCGCATCGCACGAAATGTCATAAAGTTTCGAAAGATTAAACCAATTCGTACAACCAAAGTGCTATCAAAACTTGTAGCAGATTCTGTGCCTACGCGTGAATATGGTAAGCATCCTGCTACACGAGCCTTCCAAGCAATACGAATACATATCAATGGTGAGCTCGAGGAACTTAGGACCGTATTGCACCAAGCTATTGATACGTTAGCTATTGGCGGACGATTAGTAGTTATTAGCTTTCATTCTCTAGAAGATCGGTGCGTAAAGTCATTTATGCGCAAAAGTGCTAGCGGGGATTGTTATCCACCGGATTTGCCGATCACCGATGATCAAATACACCCAACTCTCAGACTACTTGGAAAGCCTATCAGGCCGACGCCTATAGAAATCGAATCTAATCCTAGATCTCGAAGCGCGATTCTTCGTTCTGCTGAAAAACTTAAGTCAGCCATATGAACAAAACTTTGATTCCAATTTTATTTATGGTTTTCATTACGGCTATGGCCGTTGTATTTGTTCGTTCCGCTAATCGGCAAAGTTTTTTAGCCTTACAAGCAGCAACTTTAGAACGTGACAGATTAAGTGAAGAGTGGGGACGGTTGCAGCTTGAGAATGCAACATGGTCTTTGCATGATTTAATCGAAAATGAAGCGCGTCAAAAGTTGGACATGATTGCACCAAATCCTTTAGAAACAATAGTTTTGTACTTAGCGCCACGGTCATGAGCAAAAATGACGCTAGTCAGATGTTAGGTGAAATCCAAGTTCGGCATTGGGTTGTATTAGGTTTCTTAGTATTGGGTATGATGTTTTTATTATTTAGGGCATTGCAATTACAGGTTCTTGATAATGGACGATTACAGGCTGAAGGTCGTGCTCGGCAACTAGGAGCAATTGCTGTTAAGCCCGTTAGAGGTCGAATTCTTGATCGTAGAGGAGAGGTGCTTGCTATTAGCACACCCGTTGATTCAATTTGGGCTGACCCTAATATCTTGAAGCCAACGGAGTCAGAGCTGAAAGATTTGACAGAAGCATTAGGTCTTTTGCCAGGTCAAATTGAGAAATTGCTTCAACGATACTCAGACAAAAAATTTGTTTATCTTCGTCGCCATTTACCACCTGATGCTACCCGCAATGTTCTATCACTCAATTTACCAGGTGTTTACACCCAAAGAGAATATCGTCGTTATTATCCGTCGGGATTAAGCGCTGGTCATATTTTGGGGTTTACAAACATTGATGACCAGGGTCAAGAGGGTGTAGAGAAAGCTTTTGACAAACATCTGTCTGGTGTAGAAGGCAAGAAGCGGGTACTTCGTGATGCGAAAAGAAGAATCATTCAAGATGTTGATAGCGTAAAGCCTGTATATCATGGCAGAGATTTAGTTCTGAGCATTGATTTAAGATTGCAAGCCATAGCACACCGATATCTGACTGAAGCAGTTCATACAAACAATGCAGCTGGCGGCTCTGCCTTATTGTTGGATGCTAAAACATCTGAAGTTTTAGCAATGGTTAACTTACCCGATTTCAACCCCAATGATCGTAGCGATATCAACAATGGTAATTTTAGAAATCGTGCAATCACCGATGTGTTTGAGCCTGGTTCAACGGTAAAGCCATTTACCATGTCTTTGGCTCTTGCAAGTGGTTCATTTACACCTGATAGCATGGTGGAGACTAGTCCTGGATATTATCGTATAGGTGGTTGGACGATTCATGATATCAAAGACTATGGTAACTTAAGTCTTTCTAGAGTTCTTATTAAGTCTAGCAATATTGGGACAGCAAAAATTGCTATGGAGATGACTCCCCATGAGTTACACAAAACCTTTTTTGATATTGGTTTTGGACAGATAACTGGTGTGGAATTACCAGGTGAGCAATCTGGAATTCTTCCCAATCGAAGTCGCTGGCGAGCAAGCGAGCATGCGAGTTTGGCGTATGGTTACGGGGTCGCGGTAACTTCGCTACAACTGGCACGAGCATATGCGATTCTCGCATCTAATGGAGTTATGTTACCCATCAGCATTCGTAGGCAACAAGAAACACCACGTGGTCATAAAGTGATTCCAGAAGATGTTGTTGTAGATATCAACAAGATGCTTGAACAAGTGGTAAGTCCTGAAGGTACAGCACAGTTAGCTAGTATTCCCGCATTTCGAGTAGCAGGCAAAACGGGTACAGTGCGTAAATTATCTTCTGAGGGTGGTTACGCGGTCGATAGCTATCAAGCATTATTTGCTGGATTTGCTCCTGCATCTGATCCTAGATTTGTATTAGTAGTCTTGATAGATGAACCTAGCGTGAATCGTTATTACGGAGGCGAGGTCGCTGCTCCGGTATTTTCCAAGATCATGACTGACGCCCTAAGACTTCGCGGCGTACCGGGAGATCGAGATGCAAATACTAATCAAATCGTGTTTAGTAATCTCGGCTCTGATATGGATGCTTAATGACTGGAAACCTTCATTCAGTTAGCAAGCTACGCTCACTACTTGAGGGCATCGTTGATACAGAAATTAGTGACGAATTAAGCGTCACAGGAGTGAGTTTAGACAGTAGATCAGTTAAGAGAGGCGAACTTTTTTTGGGTATGCCGGGTAATAGATTAGACGGTCGTTCCTATCTTAGACAAGCTGTATCACGTGGTGCGCGAGCAGTGTTAATTGAAAAGCAGGGTAATTCGATTCAAAACTGTGAAGTGCCTTTTTACCAAGTATCCAACTTGCGGGAAAACATCGGATTTATTGCTAATCGTTTTTACGGAAGCCCTTCTGAATTTCTCTGCGTAATCGGTATTACAGGAACTAATGGCAAGTCGACATGCGCCTACCTTACGGCCCAAGCTATCGGTATGCTTGATGGAGCTTGTGGTTTGATTGGGACATTAGGCATAGGTCAATACAATAACTTAAAACCTTCTAGCTTAACTACTCCAGACCCTATTGTGCTCCAAGGCGCACTAGCTACGATGGTGGGTAGCGGTATGGATACTGTTTGTATGGAAGTATCATCGCATGCATTAGATCAAGCTCGCGTAAAAGGTGTCGACTTTGATATTGCTGTTTTTACTAATCTTAGCAGAGATCATCTTGATTATCATGGCGATATGGAGAAATATGCGGCTTCAAAGTTTTCACTATTCAATGATTACCAGATTAAGGATGCAATCATTAATGTTAGTGATCCATATGGTGTCAAATTTTTAGAGACTGGCATGAAAGGGAAAGTATGGACTTTTGGGTTAGATGATCATGCCGATGTTTATCCATCCCGTACTGAGATATTGGAAAGGGGGATACGATTAGAGATAGTTACCCCAAGTGGGAAAATATCTTTTGAGGTTCCTATATTAGGCCGCCTGAATGTAGTTAATTTGGTCACCGTTGTAACGATTCTTTTATCTCTAGGAGAATCTTTATTCTCAATAGAGCGTGCTATGTCTCAATTAAGACCTATAGCTGGTCGTATGGAGCTTATTACTGAACCTAATTTTCCAATAAATGTTGTTATTGATTACGCACACACACCGGTTGCCTTAGAGTCCGCACTTAATTCTCTGCGAGAGCATACACGCAATAATATTTGGTGCGTTTTTGGTTGTGGAGGGGAGCGAGATAAAGGTAAACGATTAGAGATGGGGTTAGTTGCAGATCGTTTAGCCGACAGGATTATCCTGACTAATGATAATCCTAGATCTGAGGATCCACATACGATTCTCGATCATATAGAAATAGGTGTTCGAGAGCATGATGTGGCAAAGATTACTGATCGAGAGGAAGCCATTGCATATGCCATAGGTAATGCCAATGAGGGTGATTTAGTTTTAATTGCTGGGAAAGGCCATGAGACGGATCAAATATTAGAAACCGGTCCGCGACCATTCTCAGATCGTTTTGTAGTTAACAATATCTTGGAGACAATTCGCTGATGAACTTGATGACTGCTGCTACCGCCGTAGATGGCCGGGTGATGGGTGAAGATACTGTTTTTAAAAATGTTGCAGTCGATAGCAGGCAGTTACAGGGTGGAGAACTTTTCATCGCTTTGAAAGGTGAACGTTTTAATGGCCAAGATTTTATTTCCGATGCCAAACGATCAGGTGCTGTTGCCGTAATGACGAATCGTGAACTTGAAATTGATCTTCCAACATTAGTTGTCGCGGATACAACAAAGTCATTAGGTCAACTCGCAGCTTATTGGAGGGAACAATTTGAAGTGCCACTCGTTGCTGTTACCGGAAGTAATGGTAAAACCACAGTTCGTGAAATGATTGCTCGAATTCTTCAGAGTGAAGGATCGACACTTTCAGCAAAAGCTAATTTTAATAACCATATTGGTCTACCCCTAACGTTACTGAAATTAAGTGATGTGCACAAATTTTGTGTAGTTGAGATGGGTATGAATCATGCCCGCGAGATTAGCTATCTAACAAAAATTGCTAAGCCTACTGTTTCAGTGATAACTAATGCTGCTTCCGCTCATTTGGAGGGACTAGGTGATGTAACTGGCGTTGCTCGCGCAAAAGCTGAAATTTTTCTTGGAATGAAGCCTGGTGGTGTAGCTGTGATAAACGCGGATGATCGATTTTCTTCTTATTGGTTAGCACGTACTCGAAGATATAAAACTATGACTTTTGGATTGGATAACCAAGCGGATGTTCGGGGTGAAGTCGAATTTATGGAGGCTGGGTTAGATTTGGAGATTCAATTTCCAGAAGATAGATGCGACGTTAGACTCAACCTTCTTGGTAAACACAATGCTAGAAATGCATTAGCTGCTGCTACCGTCGCCTGGAGTCTTGGGGTGGACTGTGATCGTATAAAGTCTGGATTACAGAAAGTGCAGCCCGTAAATGGACGGTTACAACCACGATCAGCTAAGAACAATGCAAACCTGATTGATGATAGTTACAACGCCAACCCGGCTTCATTAAGAAGTGCTATTCGTGTATTAGCTCGTAAAAACGGTCATCGTATTTTGGTCATTGGTGATATGGCAGAATTGGGCAGTGAATCAGAGAGGTTTCATCGAGCTGCTGGTCGCTACGCTCGAGAAAAAGGAATTCAGCAGTTGTTTACACTGGGCAACTTAGCTTCTTTTTCAACTGAAGAATTTGGTATCGGTGGTACTCATTTTGAAAGTTTTGAGGAATTATCTGAAAAACTTTTGAATTTGTTAGCCCCAGGTATTCACATACTAGTCAAAGGTTCTCGAAGTGCTCGCATGGAGCGTGTGGTAGACACGCTTGTTCAGCTGGAGCCGGAAGTAGGTTGAAACCATGCTAAATTGGATTTTTGAAGAATTAGCTAACCACTTTAGTGGGTTTAATGTTTTTCGCTATCTTACGTTTCGCGCGATTTGTGGAGTAGTTACCGCTATGGCTTTTTGTTTTGTCCTTGGGCCACGAGTGATTAAGCGATTAGGCCTTTTAGAAATTGGTGAAGTTATTCGTCAAGATGGACCACCTAGTCATAAGAAAAAACTGGGGACGCCAACCATGGGTGGGGTTTTAATTCTAGGATCGATAGCACTAACCACGCTATTGTGGGCAGATTTAAGTAATCGTTTTGTATGGATTTCATTGTTAACGTGTTTAGGATTTGGTGTAATCGGATTGTTTGATGATTGGAAAAAATTGTCAAAAAATGGTTCGCGAGGAGTCGCTCCACACAACAAATTTATATGGCAGTCTTTGATAGGCGTGGCGGCTGGATTGGCGTTATTTTTCACAGCTCAGGCGCCTAGTGAAATACAATTGATAGTACCGTTATTCAAACAAGTAGCATGGAATATTAGTTTTGGTTTTGTTGTACTAACTTGGTTTGTTGTTGTTGGATTCAGCAACGCTGTAAATTTGACTGATGGCTTAGATGGATTGGCGATTATGCCGAGCGTTTTGGTTTCCGGAGGGCTGGGTGTATTCGCGTACCTAACGGGACATTCTATATTTTCAGAATACCTAGGTATTCCTTATGTAGGCGGCGCGGGCGAATTACTTGTCTTTTGCTCTGCGCTAGCCGGTGCTGGACTCGGTTTTCTTTGGTTTAATACGTACCCTGCCCAAGTATTCATGGGAGATATTGGAGCATTGGCATTAGGAGCGGCTCTAGGCATAGTAGCTGTGATCGTGCGGCAAGAGATAGTTCTTTTAGTAATGGGTGGCTTGTTCGTAATTGAGACTATTTCTGTTGTTCTACAGGTTCTTTCATTCAAGTTCTTTGGTCGTAGGATTTTTCGCATGGCACCACTTCATCATCATTTTGAAATGAAAGGTTGGCCAGAGCCTCGAGTGATAGTGAGATTTTGGATCGTAAGTTTAATTTTAGTTTTAGTAGGTTTGGCTACCCTAAAGGTTCGCTAAGTGTGACCAAGAAAATAAGAGATTGGAAAAATGTAGCCGTAATCGGATTAGGTGCGACAGGATTTTCTTGTGTTCGCTACTTCACACGAATGGGTCGACATGTCACTGTTTTTGACAGCCGGCCAGACCCACCATTTGCAAATCGCCTGCTTAAGGAGGGGATAGATTCTGTAACCCTATTTGGTGATTTCAATGCTGATGAGTTTAAAAGTGCAGATGTCCTGATAGTAAGTCCGGGAGTTTCGTTAAAGGAGCCTGCAATAGTTGAAGCACAGTGTGCTGGTATTGAGATTATTGGTGATATCGAGTTGTTTTCGAGAGTTTCAAATCGACCAATCATAGGGATTACCGGATCAAATGGAAAAAGTACAGTAACAAAGTTAACAGAAACTTTGTTAAAAGCAGCTGGGGCTACTGTATCAATGGGGGGAAACATTGGGCCGCCAGTACTGGATTTATTGGAGCAGCCGACACCTGATTATTATTTACTAGAACTTTCAAGCTTTCAGTTGGAAGCTACTTCAACCTTGCGACCATTAACCTCTGCTATCCTTAATATATCACCTGATCATATGGATAGATATCATGATATAGATGCCTATATCGAAGCAAAGATCCGAATATCTGCATTAGCAGGAACGACCATAATTAATCGAGATGATGAGCAGCTTTCACGATTAATCAAATCCCAGGCCATAGATTCTCCTCTGGTCACATTTGGTTTAACCGAGCCTTGCTCAGAAAAAGACTTTGGTTTGATAAAAAAGAATCATGAAAAGTATTTAAGTTGTGGAAGTGATCTTTTGATTCCAGCGAACGACTTGAGGATGGAAGGTATTCACAATGTCGCTAATGCCCTAGCAGCTTTAGCTATTATCAAAACTGTCACACCGGTAATAACGGAAGAAATGTTAGATGCACTTCGACAATTTTCTGGCCTTCCGCATCGTTGTGAAGTAATCAGTAACTATCGTGGAGTTCGTTGGATTAATGATTCTAAAGGAACAAATGTTGGTGCAACCGTTGCTGCATTGGAAGGAATGGGCAGACCGGTAGTATTAATAATTGGCGGTCAGGCAAAGAACGCAGATTTTAATCTCCTAGCCCGATCCGCCCAACTATATGCTCGGCAAGTTGTATTATTTGGCGAAGATAGCGATTTAATTAGTGGCTATCTCTCGGATGCAGTGCCTGTCACAACGGTAACTACCCTAGAGGAGGCGACCAATCTAGCGGCTGAATGGGCTCAGCCTGGCGATGCAGTTCTTTTTTCTCCTGCCTGTGCAAGTTTTGACATGTTTGATAATTTTGAGCATCGGGGAGATTCTTTTAGAGCGCTTGTTTCTGGGATTACGCAATAAATGATCATATGGTTAGATCAACTATAAATAAACAGATTCTTGGTGTCGACAAGACTCTTCTGATGGTTGTTGCCGTATTGCTCGCGACCGGAGTCATAATGGTTTTTTCTGCTTCTGTGGGAGTGCAAGGTTTGTCAGCCAATGAAGCAGATAGGTATTTTGATATGTTTCGACGCACTAGAAAGCATATTGCCAGCATCCTTATTGGTTTACTTGTATTGACAACAGTTTCATTTATAAAAATTCAAGCATGGCAGAAATATAGTAGATCAATTTTCTTGTTTGTAATTCTGCTTCTCGCAATGTTATTTGTGCCAGGAATAGGTCGTGAAATAAATGGCAGTACGAGGTGGTTTAGCATTGGTTCATTTGGTTTGCAGCCGGCGGAATTTCTTAAAGTAACAATAATTTTGTTCTTATCTGATTATCTAGTGCGCAATAAAACGGAAATAAAATCATTTATCACAGCGATCATCAAGCCAGCCTTACCTTTAGGGCTGGTATCTTTTTTATGTTTGTTGCAGCCTGATTATGGCTCTACAGTTCTGGTGCTTTTTGTCGCGCTAGGTATTTTGTTTTTGTCAGGTGTTCGTCTAATATACATCGGTGGTGCAATTTTTGCGGTTTGCGGAACTTTATTCCTCCTTATATTCTTCTTTGATCATGCCCTGACAAGATTACTTTGTTACCAAGATCCATTCGCCGATGCAACTGGTTGTGGCTATCAATTAGTGCAGGCTTTGATAGCAGTGGGTAGTGGTGAATGGTTTGGTGTTGGTTTAGGTTCAAGTGTTCAAAAACTATTCTATATCCCTCATGCAAACAACGACTTTCTTGTAGCAGTAATCGCGGAAGAGTTAGGATTTTTTGGCATTGCGATTTTAGTGCTTTTGTATGGCGTGCTTCTATGGAGAATTTTTGAGATTGCCCGAAAATCATTTATGCGTGGTGATCTATTTTCGGCACTTGTAGCTCAGGGTATTGGTTTACTGCTCATTATACAGATGATGATTCATTTTGCTGTTAATTTTGGCGTTGTACCAACAAAGGGTTTGACAATGCCTTTGATGAGTGCTGGGGGTAGCAGTATGGTGGCAAGCTGTTTTGCAGTAGGGTTACTTTTTTCAATCGATAGGGCCAACCGCGATATGAGAAAAATGACACCATGAAAACTTTGCTTGTTATGGCGGGCGGTACTGGCGGCCATGTATATCCCGCTCTTGCAGTTGCTAATTCTTTGATTGCACGTGGAGTTAGGATAGTTTGGTTAGGAACAAAAACAGGTATTGAATCTCGTATCGAGTTGTCCAGTGCTATAGAGATGGAATGGATAGACGTAGCTGGGATTCGTGGAAAGGGATTAATTCGTGCAACTCGCGCTCTTCTATTGTTTTTTAGGGCATTTTTACAAGCGACTACTGTGATTCGGCGACAACGACCCGACGCTCTGCTAGGTATGGGGGGTTATGTGTCAGGACCAGGTGCTTTGGCTGGCCTCATAATGCGTTTACCTTTGATAATTCATGAGGCAAATTTTGATGCTGGTTTGACCAATAAAATTTTGGCACGTTTTTCAACTTATGTACTGACAGGTTTTCCAAATAGCTTGGGAGTTGGGTCAAAAGCAAGATGGGTTGGCAACCCAGTTAGAAGTAAAGTCATAGCTCTAGATAAAAAATGTGGTAAGGCTAAATCAGATAAAACAGAGTTATGTGTTTTAGTTTTGGGTGGGTCTCAAGGCGCAGAGATTTTAAATCAATTGGTACCACCAGCAATAAAACTATTATCATTGACTCAACGACTCCAAATTTTTCATCAGTGTGGTCATCCTTGGCAAGATGCCACGCGAAGGCGTTATTCAGAATTAGGAATAGAGGCCAATGTTGTCGGATATATTGATGACATTGCTGAGGCTTATAACGGTTCAGATGTAGTTATATGTAGGGCTGGAGCCATGACTATTTCTGAAGTCGCTGTTGTTGGTATCGCATCAATATTAATTCCATTGCCTCACGCTGTTGGTAATCATCAAACCAAAAATGCTCAATTTATGGTTGAACGAGGTGCGGCGCGTTGGATACCACAGGAGCAGTTTTCTAGCCAAACTCTAGCTGAAATTCTTAATGAATTATTCGAGGATCAGGCAAAAATTTTGGAGATTGGATATGCTGCGAAGTCTATTGCTTGTCTAGACGCGACCGATAAAGTAGCTGATTATTGCATGGAGGCGTTGGGTGCGTGAGTTTGTTCGACACGTCCATTTTGTCGGTATTGGTGGTGCTGGCATGAGCGGCATTGCAGCTGTTTTATTGGATGAGGGTTATACAGTGTCCGGATCAGATTCTATTGATTCAGAAGTTGTTCAACGTTTGGCCAACCAAGGAGCGAAAATTGCTATCGGTCATTCTAGGGAGAACATACAGTTAGCTGATGTTGTTGTTTATTCGACAGCAATCTCATTGGATAACCCAGAGTTAGTAGAGGCGCAACATAAAGGCATGCCTGTTATACCAAGAGCTGAGATGCTAGGAGAACTCATGCGATTCCGTCGAGGTATAGCCGTTGCAGGCACGCATGGAAAGACGACCACAACTAGCTTAATTGCTAGCATCTTAGCTACTGGTGGACTAGATCCAACTTTTATAGTTGGTGGGTTGGTTAATAGTGTAAAGGGTAATGCGAGATTAGGCAGAGGCGCTTATTTAGTAGCAGAAGCCGACGAGAGTGACTCTTCATTTTTGCATTTATATCCATCGATAGCAGTAGTAACTAATATTGATCGTGATCATATGGAAAATTACGATTGGGATTTTAATAGACTTATTGAAACCTACTTTAATTTCCTCCAAAACCTCCCATTTTATGGCCTGGCTGTTTTGTGCGGTGATGATTTTAGGCTCAAACACTTAGTGACACGCCTGCGTAAGCCAATTATTACTTATGGGCTTCAAAATGATTCTGATTATTGGGCAAGTGGTATAGAGCAAATCGGTTCACATATGAAGTTTTTGGCGCATAGACCAGCTTCTGAGGCAATAGAAATTAATTTATCCTTGCCAGGCCAGCACAATGTACAAAATGCTATGGCTGCTATAGCAGTATGCGACAAATTAGGAGTTTCGTCAGGACAGATTTCCAAAGCATTAGAGTCGTTCCAGGGGATTGGTCGGAGATTTGAGATATTGGGAATGTTAAGGTCAAAGAGTGGCTCAACCATTCTTGTAGATGATTACGCTCACCACCCACGCGAACTGATGGCAACAATAGAAGCCGCCAAAAACTGTTGGCCGAATAGAGATCTTCTCGTGGTGTTTCAACCACATCGGTATAGTAGAACAAAGGATTTATTTGATGACTTTGTCGATTTGTTATCTGGCATAGCTCGCTTAGTGATTTGTGAGGTTTATCCAGCTGGGGAGAATCCTATTAGCGGCGCTGATGGACAATCATTATGCAACGCTATTGAATCAAAGTCGAAATTCAAGCCAATTTTTCTTGAAAATGTTCTGAGTTTGAAAAAATTGCTGGATTCATTGTTGGAAGGAGACGATGTATTACTAACTATGGGTGCAGGAAATATAGGAAAAATCGCGCACTCATTGCTAGAACACTCAGCTGAAAGAACCAAATCTGCACATAACTAGAAAGCCATAGAATATGAGCTCATTAGAGTTTTTTAAAAATGTTCGAGGTGAGATTCGTTTTAAGGAATCGATGGCAAAGCACACCAGTTGGGGTGTAGGTGGGCCGGCAGATTATTGGTTTGTGCCTAAAGATAAAATAGATTTGGTAGAGTTCATTGTTACTTTACCGCGAGAAGTTCCATTGTTTTGGATAGGACTTGGGAGCAATTTGCTAATAAGGGATGGCGGTATTCGCGGCGCTGTAGTCTGTACTCACAAGGGGTTATCCTCCATTCGAACTAAATCTCTTAACCAAGTAGAGGTAGAAGCGGGTGTTACCTGTGCGAAAGTTGCTAAGTTCTGTGCAAGAGCTGGGCTTTTAGGTTCTGAATTTTTTGCTGGAATTCCTGGCACTATGGGAGGCGCACTAGCAATGAATGCTGGCGCCTACGGAAAAGAAACCTGGGATGTTGTTAAGAGAGCAGAGATATTGGATAGAGATGGAAATGTTGATGTCAGAGATCGTTCAGAAGTTCGCATAGCGTACCGAAATGCTTCGATTGGTCAAGAAGAATGGTTTGTCAGTGCGGTATTAGAGCTTTGTCAAGGTAAACCAAATGACGCTCAGAAACAAATTCGTTCGGTTTTGTCTAATCGATTAAATAGTCAGCCAATCGGAAGCTTTAATGCAGGATCGGTTTTTAAGAACCCTGCAGATGATTATGCAGCTCGACTAATTGACGCTGCTGGATTGAAAGGATTACGAATAGGAGGAGCTAGTGTTTCTTTGAAGCATGCGAATTTTATAATCAATGACGGCGGAGCGAGTGCTACAGATATTGAGGAGCTAATTTTACTTGTTGAAGCTACTGTTCTGGAGAAATTTCATGTTGAACTGAAGAAAGAAGTAAAAATCATTGGAGTGGGAAGTTAGATATCATGCGAAAAGAATCCAACTCTATAGTGTCTACCACTCTTTCATTTATTTTTTTTCGATCAGGAAAAATGAGACCTCATAGTTATGTTGCATCGTCATCCGCAATTATTACCTTGATTTTACTAATTGCTTTAATTTTTATTGTATTGTTAGATCACATTTTTCGACCAGGTTATTTCACAATAGAGCAAATTCAGGTTGAGGGAAAACATCAAAGGGTAAGTCCCAGTTTCATCGAAAAAGTCGCATGGAATCATGTAAGCGGAAATTATTTTAGTTCGGATCTTGGTTTAATTGAAAAAAAACTAAGAGATATACCTGGTATTTATAATATTGCTATACGCCGTGTTTGGCCGAGTTCATTACATATTTCAGTAACAGAGTCTGCTGGCCTTGCAAAATGGTCTGGATTTTCAGCTGGATTAAGCCCCCCAATAGAGGAATTACTGAATTTGCCACCTCAAAGAATGTTCAAACTAGTACCAGTTTTGTCAGGACCTATAGAAAAAAAACAAGACGTACTGAGCACTTATCTCAAAGCCGACAGCAGATTGTGGCCTCTTGGATTAGAGATAGTTGAACTGCGTTTAAGTGAGTCACGTGATTGGGAGTTTAAAATAACAACTTCTCAACCAACTGAACCCAAGAATTTCTATTTGGTTGTAGGCCCGAAAAATCCAATGGAGCAAATCGATGATTTTGTTGTGGTATTCGAGCTTGCTCTTCGAAATCAAGTAGATCGATTGGAAAAAATTGATTTGAGGTACTCAAATGGCCTCGCCGTTAAGTGGGAATCGAAGAAAGACGCAGTTGTTTCGAAAAGTAAATTATGAACCATGAGCAATACTTATGAGTGGTATGGAAAATTTTCTTAATCATAGGGCATTTAGTGTCAAGCCGAAGAACCCAGATAGGCTTGTCAGTTCTTTGATCACATCTTCTGGGATAAAAGACAGCGGAGGTATGCTATGTTTGAATTGATGGATGCTGCAGGACAGTCGGCTGTGATAAAAGTAATCGGCATAGGAGGTGGTGGTGGTAATGCCGTTGATCATATGCTTTCGGCTAGCCTTGAGGGGGTTGAGTTTGTTAATGCAAATACTGATTCGCAGGCTCTTCATCGAACTGGGGTAGCTAAGGTCATTCAATTGGGAGAAAACCTAACCAAGGGTTTGGGAGCTGGATCAGATCCTGATATTGGACGTCAAGCTGCTATGGAGGATCGAGATAAAATAGCAGAAATCTTGGAAGGTACCGACATGATTTTCATTACCGCAGGTATGGGTGGTGGAACTGGGACCGGGGCTGCCCCTGTAATTGCGCAGCTTGCAAGAGAAAAAGGGATCCTAACCGTTGCCGTTGTAACGCGTCCATTTTCGTTCGAAGGAAAACGCAGGATTCATGCAGCTGATCAAGGCATTCGCGAACTTAGCGAACTTGTTGATTCGTTAATCATTATTCCGAACGAAAAAATCCTCGAAGTCATGGGCGGGCGGGTTACTTTATTAGATGCGTTTGCTACGGCAAATGAGGTTTTACTGAATGCTGTGCAAGGTATTGCTGAATTGATCACGCGACCTGGATTGATTAATGTTGATTTTGCAGATGTTCGTACCGTAATGGCAGAAATGGGAATGGCCATGATGGGTTCAGCTACAGTTAGTGGTTCCGATAGGGCGGCTGAGGCGGTTAGAGCTGCAATTTCAAGCCCACTTCTTGAAGATGTAGATATACATGGTGCTAAGGGAGTACTTGTAAATGTTTCTGCAGGCCCGGATATGGAGCTAGACGAATTTGCTCAGATTGGTGAGATCATAAGTGAGTACGCTTCTGAAGATGCAATAGTAGTAATTGGGACAGTGCTAGATTCTGAAATGGAAGGCAACCTTAGAGTCACGATGGTAGCGACCGGAATTCAGAATTCGAATCAAGGCATACCTGATGTGCGTGTCATTGAAGGTGGTCGAGCGCATGAGCATGAGGAAATCAATCCTGATGAGCATGCTCTAATTCGTCGGAGGCCGCGTTCAGCTTCTGGTTCTGGTATAGCGTCAAATGTCGCGGAAAAGCTAGATTTTCTTGACATCCCAGCGTTTCTTCGTCGTCAAGCCGATTAGAGGATTCGTCTTACTGACAAATAATGGGGTCAATTGACTGGCTCCATTGATATATAAAAAAGGAGATTTCAAAATAAATATGGTAAAATAGTGGCGAAAAAATTGTGAAAATTGTTTTAGAATGATTTCATACCTGACGAGACTAGCTTGTGAATAGTATGGGGTGGCGGCATGGCCAGCTACTGACTCGTCGCCTTGGATTTGCGTCATGATATCCCAACGTACTCTAAAGAATGTTATAAAGGCAACTGGCATTGGTCTTCATACAGGAAACAAGGTAATTTTATCTTTGCGTCCTGCCCCTTCTGATACTGGAATCATATTTCGTCGTATTGATCTTGATCCCGTGATAGAAATACCGGCAACAGTTGCTTATGTTGGCAATACCCGAATGTCGACAACTTTGGAAAACCAAGGAGCTAAAGTTGCAACTGTTGAGCATTTAATGTCAGCGTTCGCTGGGTTGGGTATAGACAATGCGTTTGTAGACATTGATTCGGATGAGGTTCCAATTATGGATGGAAGTGCGGGACCTTTTGTGTTTTTAATCCAATCAGCAGGCATCGAAGAACAAAATTCTGCTAAACGTTTCATTAGAGTAAAGAAGAAAACAGAAATCCGAGATCAAGATAAGTGGGCGAAGTTCGAACCGTTCGATGGTTTTAAAGTTGACTTCAGTATCGATTTTGAGCACCCAATTCTCCGTTCATCATCCCAAACTGCATCAGTAGATTTTTCTAAAACATCTTATCTGAAAGAAATTAGTCGCGCTCGAACATTTGGATTTCTTCAAGATGTCGAGTCCTTGCAGGAATCGGGATTAGCTCGTGGTGGAAGTCTCGACAATGCAATTGTGATGGATGGGTTTCATATTCTTAATGAAGATGGATTGCGCTATGGCGATGAGTTTGTTAGGCATAAAATATTGGATGCTGTTGGCGACCTTTATTTACTTGGGTATCCACTCATTGGTTCGTTTCATGCATACAAGTCAGGGCATGCTTTGAATAATCGCTTGTTGCGACTAATGCAGTCTGAAAAAATGGCATGGGATTTAATATCAATTGAGGATGATAATGCACTTCCTATTAATTTTCTTCATCCATTAACAGCAGAGTATGCTTAAATTCAAAAATAGGATTTGGGAATTATTTGGAGCATCTAGAAGCGAAGTTAAGAAAAAATATTCCTAGATCGAATGTTATATTTACATAACTTCTAATTTTTAATTTGTTCTCTTTCTCTTGCTAAAAGGCTAATGTTATTTAGAGCAATCCGTAACGTTTCATCCTTACTATTTTTAGCAATTTGTTTACATACTTCAGCAGCTTCGACAGGCATCCTATTCGGTTTTCTATAGGCGGCCTTTGTCTTACGGGATTCAATTGGATGGATTTGTATCCGGATGGAATTAGCCTCAAAATTTTTCTCATTTATTGCACTTAAAATACTATTTCGTCGCTGATTGGCTGAGTGAGCCCATGTCGAAGAATGCGCAAAAATTACTACTTCTTTATCGTTAACTATAGCTCGTGAATGTGCGGCTAGCGTAGCACCCGCGATTGATACCCACTTTTTTTGTTCTATTTCTTGTATCTCGGCCACGGAACTGCCTATATGCAGGCCATTATCTTGAAGAATCTTATCTAAACGTCGGAAGGTGTCATCACTCATGATAAAATTATAACTGAACAGCGGTTCACGGACGTCGCTTAATTTAATAATGCTAGCATCACTAATATTAAAGTACTGAAAACAGGAACTTAATCAGGCAATTTTATTTATGTTTTCGACTGCAGTGAAAAAATTTTTTGGAAGTCGTAACCAGCGTCTTCTTAAAACTATTGACAGAATAGTCAGTTCAATTAACGAGCTTGAATCAGGGTTAGGACAATTATCTGATCAAAGCTTAGTAGCTAAAACAGCTGAGTTCCGCCAGCGATTTTTGGATGGTGAAACTGCTGAGGAACTACTTCCAGAATGTTTTGCTGTAGTGCGAGAGGCTGCGAAGCGAACCCTAAATATGCGGCACTTTGATGTGCAGCTCGTTGGGGGTGTTGTTCTTCATCAAGGAAAGATTTCGGAAATGCGGACTGGTGAAGGTAAGACGCTGGTTGCCACACTGCCTGCTTATCTAAACGCGATATGCGGAAAGACTGTACATGTGATCACTGTTAACGATTATCTTGCAACCAGAGATGCAGACTGGATGGGAAAGATTTATAAGTTTCTTGGATTGACGGTTGGAACTATTTCTTCAGGTCAAAGTCAAGAGTCAAAAAAAGCTGCTTATGATTGCGATATCGTTTATGGGACTAATAATGAATATGGTTTTGATTATCTGCGTGACAATATGGCATTTAGTCTTGATGATAAAGTTCAAAGAAAACTTGATTTTGCTATTATCGACGAAGTGGACTCAATACTTGTTGACGAGGCACGTACGCCTCTGATTATTTCGGGTCCGGCCGAGGATAGCACTGAGCTTTATATCAATATCAACAAACTTATACCTCAGTTTACACGTCAAGATTCCGAAGATGGTGATGGTCATTTTTCATTAGATGAAAAATCTCGACAGGTATTTCTAACTGAGGAGGGTCATGACAAAGCTGAGGAATTGTTGATAGAGGCTGGGGTGCTTCCAGAAAGTACGGGTTTGTACGATGCAAGTAATATCATTTTGCTTCATCACCTTTTTGCTGGACTTAGGGCGCATTTCTTATTTCAACGCGATGTTGATTATATTGTGAGGGACAGCCAAGTGGTGATCATCGATGAGTTTACTGGCCGAATGATGGCTGGTCGTCGTTGGTCTGAAGGATTACATCAAGCAGTAGAGGCTAAAGAGGGGGTAAAGATTCAACAAGAAAATCAGACTTTAGCTTCGATTACCTTTCAAAATCTTTTTAGGCTTTACGGTAAGCTTTCCGGGATGACTGGAACGGCAGATACTGAAGCAGCAGAATTTCAAGAAATATACAGTTTAGAAGTTGTAGTAATACCCACCCACAAAGCAATGATACGGGAAGATAGATCGGATCTTGTGTATCGGACAGAGAAGGAAAAATTTGCAGCAATTGTTGGCGGTATTCAAGAATGCGCTAGTCGTTATCAGCCTGTACTGGTTGGTACTGCGTCAATCGAAACTTCAGAGACCTTGTCAAAATATCTGAAAAACCAGGGCATTCAGCATGAGGTTCTTAATGCAAAACACCATGAACAGGAGGCTAGTATTATTGCTCAGGCTGGTCGTCCAGGTGCGGTAACGATTGCAACTAATATGGCAGGTAGAGGAACCGATATTGTTTTGGGTGGAAATATAGACATAGAGCTGAGTCAAAAAGGTGATATCAGTTTAGAGGAAGAAACAGCAATGCGGCAAGATTGGAAAAAACGCCATGAAATTGTGCTTGGCGCTGGTGGTTTGCATGTGTTGGGAACCGAGAGGCATGAGTCACGTCGCGTTGACAACCAATTGCGAGGAAGGTGTGGCCGTCAAGGTGATCCTGGTTCAAGCGCTTTTTATGTTTCTATGGAAGATGGGTTAATGCGTATTTTTGGATCTGAGAAAGTAGCAGGTTTAATGGAAAAACTAGGCATGGAAGATGGTGAAGCAATTGAACATCCTTGGGTAACTCGTGCAATTGAAAACGCGCAAAAGAAAGTAGAGGGGAGAAATTTTGATGTCCGTAAGCAGTTATTAGACTATGATAATGTGTCAAATGAGCAACGAAAAATCATTTATGATGAACGAAATACTTTAATGGCTAAAGACGATATATCAGAGACTATCGTCAGCGCTCGTGCCGCGGTCATTGAAGCAGTCATTAATCGATATATTATACCTCAAAGCCTGTCAGAGCAGTGGGATATAGATGGTTTAGAGAAAGGTATCTCTGACGAATTTGGGATTACAATACCGATTGGAAAATGGCTAGAGGATGATAGCGAGCTTCATGAGGAAAGTTTACGACGTGAATTAGAACGCAAGATCGATCAAGAATACCAAAATAAGGTAGAGGCGGCAGGCGCGTCTGCTGTACGGCATGTAGAGAAAGCGGTTATGTTGAAAGTTCTTGACGAGCAATGGAAAGAGCATTTATCTAATATGGATCACCTTCGTCAAGGTATAGGTTTACGTGGTTATGCGCAGAAAAACCCTAAGCAGGAATACAAGCGAGAGGCCTTTGAGATGTTTACCTCCATGTTGGATAGAGTGAAGCATGATACCATTACTGTTTTATCGAAAGTTCAAGTGCAGAGAGAAAACGAACTTGCGTCGCTATCCCAATCTCAGCCAAAAAAAGGTGATGAGCGTCACGAGTACCTGCACCCCGAAATGAGCTTATCGCCGTCTCAAGAAAAATCGAGTAATAAACCAGATGAAACTAACCGTGTCGGTTCAGAGTTCCCTTCTAAAAACGAAAAACGGCAGTCTAATCCGCAACCATTTGTTCGGGTAAGTCCAAAGGTTGGTCGTAATGAGCCGTGTCCATGTGGTTCTGGTAAAAAATATAAGCAATGCCATGGCAAGCTCTAACCTTTAATCAATTTAGGATGTTTTATGGCTGATTTTCATATTTCGCCTTTAGCTAAAGCGCGATTTCCTATAATGCCCTTAATTAATGGTCTGCAGTTTTCAACAACAGCAGCCAATATTAAGTATCCTAATCGTGAAGATTTGTTGCTATTCGATATTAATTGTGGAGCCACATTAGCAGGAGTTTTTACTAAATCTTCAACTCTTGCAGCTCCTGTGGCTTGGAGTCAAAATATAGCTAAGAGAGGTTATGCCAGAGGTTTGCTAGTAAACAGCGGCAACGCTAATGCCTTTACTGGTGACGAAGGTAGGAAAGATGTTGAGTCGTGTGCGGTTGCTGCGTCACGTCTCCTTGGTTGTAGCTCATCTGAATTGCTAGTTGCATCAACAGGTGTGATAGGTGAGCCATTGCCAGTACGGCGTATCGTAACGGCTATCGAAAATATGAAGGACAAACCGCAAGGTAATTCATGGGAAAAAGCCGCTTTGGCAATTGGTACGACAGATACTTATCCAAAAGGTGCAAGCTGTGAAACTGAAATCGATGGAGTGCCGATACAGATTGCTGGTATAGCAAAAGGATCTGGCATGATTGCGCCAAACATGGCAACCATGTTGGCATTCATTTTTACTGATGCATCTTTACCTCCAGACATTCTTAGATCAGTGTTAAAGTCTGGTGCTTCAAAAACGTTTAATTGTATTACCGTTGATAGTGATACTTCTACTAGCGATATGGTTCTTTTGTTTTCTACTGGAAGAGCTAGAAATGTATTGCCAATTTCCTATAGCGATACAAAACTCAGACGATTCAAGAATTCCCTCAATAAGGTCTTAAAGGATCTGGCGATACAGGTAGTTAGAGATGGTGAGGGCGCAAAAAAATTGATCACTATCGAGGTGCGGAGAGCTAAAACCAGCAGTAGCGCACACAAGATAGGGATGGCTATTGCTAATTCACCGCTTGTTAAGACAGCTATAGCTGGTGAGGATGCTAATTGGGGCCGAATTGTTATGGCAGTTGGTAAAACAGGTATTGCTTTAGATCAATCTAATCTTTTGATATCTATAGGTGGTATTCTCATCACTCAACATGGAAAAAGAGTAGAAAATTATGATGAAGAAAAATTGACATCGCACCTCAAAGGTAATGAAATTTTACTCCAGGTGGATCTGAGTGAGGGTAATTGTAATGCCAAGATTTGGACATGCGATTTAACGCATGACTATATTCGCATTAATGCTGATTATCGCACCTAAGATTTTAAAAATTAAAATTCAGGAAATATCTCATTTTGTTTTTTTAATCCGTAATATTGCCGACTAAGCTTTTGTAAAAGTTATTGAGATTTCTAATTTCCTCATAAAGTTCTTTTCTTGATCCATTATTTATTATCAAATCATCAGCTATTTTTCGTCTCTCAATATCAGAGCTTTGAGTGGCGAGAATAGTGTCAATTTCCTTATCACTTAGTTTGCTACGTTTCTTAATGCGGTCGCGACGGATATCAATTGCAGTTTCTATCACTATAACTCTATCAAAGTCCAATTCTCTCTTAGTTTCAATGAGAAGAGGTATACTGAAAATGCAGTACGGATCCTCTATGGATTGAGCGGTTGATTCCATATCTTGCTGAATTGCGGGATGAAGAATCGCCTCCAATTGTCTTCTTAATTCAACATTATTAAAGACCAGTTTTCGAAGCAAATTACGGTTTAAACTATTATCAGTATTCATAACCCTACGCCCAAAAGTTTCTTCAATTTTCCCGAGAATTAAAGAATTTTTTTTTGTTAATTTATGAGAAATTTCGTCTGCATCTAGGATAATTACATTGAGATCTCGGAAGTATTCAGTAACCGTTGTTTTACCGCTACCGATTCCGCCAGTGAGAGCAATTCTTAACATCTGATTTTCGATCCTTATTTTTTTCGACTTTATGCTATAAATTTTCGGATATCTTATCTGCCGATGGTGTAATAGAGCGCATTTCAACTTGAGCTTAAACTAGACACTGCTTAATTCTATTATAGACTGCACATCATTTTAGAGGTATATAGCTAAACATAGTAAGATATTCTGCATCTATATCTCGGATGCACATTCATTTTTTAAAATTTTATGCAATACATAACGTAGCAGATCAATTAAATGAACTTCATACTTGACCGCTTCGCAATAAAAAAACAATTTAGCCGCATAGCGGAGAACTATGATGACGTATCTTCCTTGCAGAAAAAGGTAGCAGATGAACTCTTGAGTCGACTCAATTTCTTTGAACCGTCAGAAAATATAGTTATAGACATCGGGTCGGCAACTGGCTACATCGGTCGGGATCTTCGTAAAAAATTTCCAAACGCATCAGTTTTAGAAATAGATCTTTCATTTGCCATGGCATCTGAGTCTCTCAAAATAGATCCCGCGTCTAGAGTATTAGTTTCGTCGGTTGAAAAGTTGCCTTTCGCAAATGAAACAGTGCCTATGATTATTTCAAACATGTTATTACATTGGTGCGATCTTTCTAAAGCCCTTTCTGAGATTGCGCGAGTTCTAGAAGTTGGTGGCAATTTCTTTTTTACAACTTTGGGTCAAGGTAGCTTGTCTGAGCTTAGATCTATTTGGTCTAAAATTGATGATTTTCCTCATGTACATGATTTTTATGACATGCATGATATTGGGGATGCCTTAATGGTCGCGGGATTCTCTGAGCCCATTATTGATACCGATAGAACTTATACGACATACACTGATTTCTCTCAATTAATAGGTGAACTCAGAAATATCGGTGCTACTAATGCCCGAGTTGATCGCCAAAAAGGTTTGATGGGTACATCCAAATATAATTCGGTGGCCAGCGCCTACAAAAAATATCGTAATCAGGCGGGGCGTTTGCCCGTTACTTGGGAAATTGTTTATGGGCTTGCGACAAAAAATCGTGTGTGGACAAGTAACGATATTCCAGTTGCAATGGGTAGGTAGTGGCCAAGCTCTAAAATATCGCTATCACAAGGCTCATTTTTTTTACATAAACGGAATTGGTATAATTTTATCGATAACGAGCGCCAAGAAAATTAGGAAAAGATAGCGAATCGAGTGGATAAACAAAATACGCGCACGATCAATGTCCAGAGTTTTTATTGCAGGTTTACCAAGTACTTGGATTAGACGACAAGAATGTAGTAAAAATCTGATTCCGAGTAAAATAGCAACTATTGCATAGAGCCAGCCTGAAAAATCCAGTAGAAGGGGTAATAGGGTAGTCGGAACTAATAAAAAGCTATAAATCCCAATTTGTAACGCTGTGCTTCTTCTTCCCGATGTGACAGGCAGCATTGGCACAGAGGCTGCAGAATAATCGTCCTGTTTTAAAATCGCGAGAGCCCACGAGTGTGGCGGTGTCCAAAGAAAAATAACCAGAAAAAGAAACACTGCAATCAAGTCAATGGATCCTGTTACCGTCGTCCAGCCGATCACTGGTGGTAGTGCGCCGGAAACTCCACCAATTACAACATTTTGAGGAGTTCGGCGCTTCAGCCATATGGTATAAATGATTACGTAGTAAAGTATTGTTACAGCTAACAATGTGGCTGAAAGATAATTAGCCCATAGTGCGAGACCAGCTACTGAAGCAATGGAAAGTATTATTCCGGTCAACAGTGCTTCAATTGGCTTCAATCGGCCAGATGGAAGAGGACGATGCATGGTTCGTTGCATTTGCGCATCCATGTCCCGGTCGTACCACATGTTGATTGCCCCTGCTGCCCCAGCTCCCACTGCAACAGAAATTATGGATACTATGGACATTACTAGACCTAATTCTCCTGGAGCGAGAAACATGCCTACAATTACCGTAAAAATGACAAGAGACATAACTCGTGGCTTCAATAGGGCAAAATAGTCTGATAATCGGTTTGAAATGTGTTCTAGTGAAGTCATTCCATGGATTTAATCACTGTAGTAGCAATAACGTGTTTAAGAGGGTTATGTTCTAACATATTGGGTTTCGGGCAGTCTAAGTTATAACAAAAAGTGTCTTTAGGCTGCATTCTAACCTCCTTAGACTGGTTTGAAGCTGTTGGACTACGAATTTTTGAGATTGATAATAAAGAACATGTATAGGTGCCCTGAGGTTGTTGCATGACAGTAAAGTTGAAGTAAACGAACCGCTATGGGAAAATAGGGGGGTAATAAGAGTGGTAGGGGATGAAGAAGTTGCAGAAAGCAACCGAAAAGTGTTTTTGGATCAGCTTGTTATATTTAACTTAAAGCTTATTCGTCCCTAAAGAGGATAGTCTAATTGACTGTTAGGCGATCCAGAACATTATAATTTTTTTCGAGGAATACAACAGTATGGCGCTGGCAATCATTTTGGTTCTGCTGGTAATAGGCTCGGTGCTTTTTCATTTCCTAAGCCCTTGGTATCTTACTCCTATAGCATCTAACTGGGACTTCATCGACGACACCTTGACTATTACATTCATAGTATGCGGTTTTGTGTTCGTTGCATTGAATCTCTTTCTTGCTTATTGTGTTTATAAATATAGATATCGCAAAGATCGTGTAGCGGATTATGAACCAGAGAATAAGCGACTCGAATGGTGGTTAACAGCGTTTACAACTGTTGGCGTTGTTGCGATGTTAGCTCCAGGTCTTTTTGTATGGGCGAAGTACGTTGAGGTTCCAGAGGATGCTCATTTAGTTGAAGTTGTTGGGAAACAATGGTCTTGGAAATATCGTTATCCTGGTGATGATGGAATTCTAGGTACTGTGGATACGCGTCATATCGATGCTCAGAATCCATTTGGTATGAATCCCGATGATCCTAACGGACAAGACGATGTGTTAGTGAATGGTTCAGAAGTGCATTTACCGCTTGATCGGCCGGTTAAAATGCTTCTGAGATCCCAAGATGTTTTGCATGATTTCTACGTTCCTCAAGTTCGGGCAAAGATGGATCTTGTTCCAGGTATGATCACTTATTTTTGGTTTACACCCACTAGGGCAGGACGTTACGATGTGCTTTGCGCTGAACTCTGTGGATCAGCGCACTACAATATGCGTAGTTTTATGGTACTCGAAGAAGAGCAAGATTTTAATGCATGGTTAGCGACCCAGCCAACTTTTGCGGACACGCAAAATGTGCAGGTCGCTTCAAATGGATTAACACCTATCGAGCAGGGTAGTCAACTTGCACAGAGTCAAGGTTGTATCGGATGTCATAGCTTAGATGGAGCGCCTGGAGTGGGGCCAACCTGGAAAGATCTCGATGGAAAAATGGAAAACTTGGCTGATGGATCGATGGTGCTTGTGGATGATCAATTTTTGATAGAATCGATTGTTGAGCCTAACGCAACTATAGTTGCTGGTTATCCGCCTATAATGCCGGCCTATCAAATGGACGAAGATCAGTTGGCTGCACTCGTAGCGTATATAAAGAGTTTATGAAACAGTGGAAATGAATTTGGAAAATTTGCATGCAAAGCCCAAAAAAATTATTTGGGTATTTAGAAACTAGAAAGCAAGGGTATTTGACATGGCTATAACAGATGTTGCACATGATGCAGTCGATTATGTACCACCAGCAGAGGTACAAGAAGAGGAGTTGTATCATCCAAAGACTTGGCTAGGAAAATATGTCTTTTCCCAAGATGCAAAAATAATTGCACTGCAATACTCGATCACTGCAATGGCCGTCGGGTTAATTGCTCTTATTCTTTCGATTCTGATGCGATTACAGCTTGGATTTCCAGGAGTCTTTTCTTTTATTACGCCGGATGCTTATATTCAGTTTGTCACTATGCACGGTATGATCATGGTGATTTATCTACTAACGGCACTATTCCTTGGTGGTTTCGGGAATTACTTGATTCCGTTAATGGTAGGTGCGCGAGATATGGTATTTCCGTATGTCAATATGATTAGTTTTTGGATTTATTTATTTGCTGTTTTACTGTTGCTAGCCAGCTTCTTTGTTCCAGGTGGACCCACAGGAGCAGGTTGGACTCTCTACCCACCACAGACTATTTTACCGGGAACACCGGGAGCTGAATGGGGTATCTTATTAATGTTAGCGTCGCTGGCAGTTTTTGTGATTGGCTTCACAATGGGCGGTTTAAATTATGTGGTCACTATCCTTCAGGCAAGAACTCGTGGTATGACACTGATGCGCATGCCACTGACGGTATGGGGAATATTTACTGCCACTGTACTCGCCTTATTTGCTTTTCCAGCGTTATTTGTTGCCGCAATAATGATGACTTTGGATAATGTCCTGGGAACCAGCTTTTTTATGCCTGCAATTGTCTCGATGGGTCAAACCTTAGATTATTCTGGCGGCAGTCCAATTTTATTTCAGCACTTGTTTTGGTTTTTTGGTCATCCCGAAGTTTATATAGTTGCACTTCCAGCTTTCGGCATAATTTCTGAATTAATTGCCGTGCATGCCAGAAAGAATATATTTGGTTATCGCTTGATGGTTTGGGCTATTGTTGTAATTGGAGGGCTAAGTTTCATCGTATGGGCCCACCATATGTATGTAAGCGGCATGAATCCGTATTTTGGCTTCTTTTTTGCAACGACTACATTAATCATTGCTGTGCCAACTGCTATTAAAGTATATAACTGGGTTCTGACTCTTTGGCGAGGTAATATCCGTCTTACAGTACCGATGCTTTTCGCAATAGGATTTGTTTTTACTTTCATAAATGGCGGGCTGACCGGTATATTTTTGGGTAACGTTATAGTAGATGTTCCGCTATCGGATACGTATTTTGTGGTTGCACATTTTCACATGGTAATGGCTGTATCCCCGGTTTTAGCTGTTTTTGGAGCTGTTTATCATTGGTACCCAAAGATCACTGGTCGTATGTTAAATGAGTCGATGGGTAAGTTTCATTTTTGGGTTACATTTGTCGGACTATACTGCATTTATTATCCGATGCATTACCTTGGCATAATGGGTGTACCACGACGTTACTACGCTAATGAGGGTTCTACTGGCTTGCCGGACTGGATTCCTGAGTCCGCACAAGTTTTGAATGCTGGAATATCAATAGCAGCTGTGATTGTAGCAGCAACTCAACTTGTTTTTATCTACAACCTAGTTATTAGTACTCGACGTGGTAGGCTTGCGGGAGATAACCCATGGGGCGCTACGACACTTGAATGGCAGACGAGTACTACGCCTCCTACACATGGTAATTTTGGTAAGGAGTTACCGTCTGTTTATAGATGGGCTTACGATTATAGTGTGCCAGGAGCTAAAGAAGATTTTATTCCTCAGAATGTTCCTGCAAATGGCGAGACTGGAGAGGTACGAGCAGGTTAAATAGGTAATGACTTAAAAATTGGAAGAAGATAAAAGAATTTTATGAGTCTCAAAGAGCAATTAACAGCTAAGCCTTGGATAACACAGAGAGGGGTTGTAGCTAATTCAAAAGGTCTGTCTGGATCGACGCCTAAAGTTGCTCTAGGTGCGTTCATAGGCGTGGCATCCGTACTTTTTGGCTTATTTATCGCAGCTTATTTTATTCGTATGGGGTACTCTGATTGGCAATCTCTTCCTATACCAGCCCTTCTTTGGTTAAATACAGTCGTTTTGATTGGAGGAAGTATTTTTATGCAGTGGGCGATGATATCGGCCAGGCATTCTAATCAGGAAGCTATGAGATTTGGGTTGTATTTCGGAGGTGGTTGCGCAATTGTATTTCTAGTTGGTCAGTGGCTTGCGTGGCGCCAACTCGCTCAGCTTGGTTATTTTATTGACTCAAATCCTTCAAACGGATTTTTTTATATGTTAACTGCTGTACATGGCTTGCATCTAATTGGCGGACTTATAGCTTGGATTCGTGCAGTGATGCGAGTGCATAGTAAAGGGAATTTTGCTCGAATGCGTATGATTTTGGAGCTATGCGCTATTTATTGGCATTTTCTTTTGCTGGTTTGGTTGGTCCTATTTATACTCATTCTGGTAACCTAGGGAGCAAGGAGAAGAGAATCAATGACGCAAACTTCGCAAGCAACAACTGCGAATGCTACTGACTTATTGCCTGGGACTTCAGGTGTGGTGGCCGATTGGTCGTCTGATCAAGTAGCGTTTAAACGTGTGCCTTGGGGTAAGGCAATGATGTGGATATTTTTGATCAGTGACACTTTCATATTCAGTTGTTTTTTGATTGCTTATATGACGGTACGTATGTCTACAACTGATCCCTGGCCTAATTCTAGTGAGGTATTTGCTCTCACTCTTTTTGGTCAAAAGATCCCATTAATCCTAATTGCTATCATGACCTTTGTGTTAATCACAAGTAGCGGAACGATGGCGTTAGCAGTAAATTTTGGTTACCGTAAGAATCGCAAGGTTACATTTGCACTTTTGTTGGTCACAGCTTTATTAGGTGCAACCTTTGTTGGAATGCAGGTCTTCGAATGGTCTAAGCTTATTTTTGAGGAAGGGGTGCGCCCATGGAGTAACCCAATGGGTGCACCACAGTTCGGAGCCATCTTTTTTATGATTACAGGGTTTCATGGTACGCACGTTTCCATAGGTGTTATTTTCTTAATTATCGTCGCGGTTAAAGTCTTACGCGGAAATATGGATGAAGAGCGCCCTGGATTCATGACAGGCAGACCTCAACGCTATGAAATGGTAGAAACTATGGGTCTATACTGGCATTTTGTAGATTTGGTTTGGGTCTTTATTTTCGCATTCTTTTATCTTTGGTAGGGAAAACATGGCACAGACAGAAGAACAACAACACCCGCTTGGAATATATTTCAAAATATGGACGCTGCTTTTTGTATTAAGTGCCGCGTCTTATATGGTTGATTATTGGCAGTTTGAGGGCTGGATAAGATGGTTTCTTATCGTAATTTTTATGTTTTTGAAAGCAGGTTTGATTGTCGCTGTTTTCATGCATATGGTCTGGGAGCGTTTCGCATTGGTATACGCAGTATTGGTTCCACCATTGGTGCTAATTGTTTTTGTCGGTATTGGTGCTTTGGAAGCTGATTACACATTCTTTGCGAGGGAAATTTTTCTGAGTCCAAATGATTTTGTAGTTGAAACTCACCACTAAAGATATCTATGCTCCTGAATGGATTAATTATTAGTCGGTCCTCATGTATAAATTTAACCTAACATCTTGAAAAACGCCTTATGAAAAGTTTCCTCACCATTTGTTCGCTTTTATTTATTTTAGTGATCGTAGTTTTTGTTAGTTGGCACCTGGATACGCCGAATCGAGTGGAGCAACAAAGGAGCATATTGTTGGGAGGTGGTTCTGGTATAAGTGATCGTATTTCGATGGTTGGGCGAATAAATGTCGAAGAAGAAGAAAAAGAGGAAGAATCAATAAAAAATGAGGAGATGCCCAAAGTCGAAGCCGCCGAAAGTCTTGCCAGTAATGTTCTACCTGACGGAGAGCAAGTCTATTCTATGGCTTGTATGGCCTGCCATGGTGCTGGGATAGCTGGAGCTCCCCGTACAGGAGATATCGGTGTCTGGGAGGAGCGTATGATAGCCGGTATGGACACACTTATTAAGCATGCTATTAATGGATTCCAAGGCGAGAAAGGTGTCATGCCTGCAAAGGGAGGCAATCCCGCTCTGAGCGATGCGGAAGTGGCGGCTGCGGTTGAGTATATGGTTGCGCAGTCGCAGTAAATACCGTTAATTTCAAAAAATGTTAGATAAGAAGAAAAGGGTTTAGCTTCGTACGTCCTCGGGCTTAATGAGTGGCGCGGTCTTTGTTTAACTTATCAAGATTAGATAAACCTTCTGTTGTCTTTGGCTTTCTCTTGGTTTTTGCTATATTGAACTGCGCACCTATTGAAGCAAATATGGCAGGATTGATATCAGTTAAAACCCCAAAGTCAAACTTATCAGATATTAAGATAAATACTCAATTAGCTGTACATTTTCGCCCTGGGGGTGAAGAGCTCGATAGGCGTAACTCCGATCCAATTTTTATGGCGAGAGTGAAATCTTTAGAATCTACTGGTGGTTGTCGCGGTTGTGATTTGCGTGGTGCTGATTTCGATGAAGCGAATCTCGATGGGGCTGATCTCGTAAGGGTAGATTTTACGGCTGTTAAACTAAAGGGCGCCACCTTAGTACAGGCAGATTTAACGCGAGCCATACTTTTTGGGGCCATCCTTATCAATGCAGATCTACGTGATACAAAGTTAGTCCAAGTTGATTTGAGGAAAGCTAATCTCCAGAATGCCGATCTTAGTGGAGCTAATTTGGGTTTCTCAAATTTGCGTAAAATAGATCTTCGTAACGCCAATTTGAGAAATTCTGTATTGCGTGGAGCGGACCTAAGTGGAGCTCGAATGAAGGGCGCCAATTTCAGTGATGCAGATCTCAGAGAGGCATTAGTAGAGAAATCTAGTATGACTAAGGCTATATTATGCCGGACAACTTTGCCCTGGGGCTTGGACAATAGAGATTGTCCAGAAAATTAAGAATATCAAACTCGTTTGAAACAATCTTTTAGTACGTATTAAATATCTATATAGTGAAAAGCATCAGATTTTTTTGTTGTTTCTTCATACTTCTGGTATGTTTATTTGGTAGTAATGTAGTTAGAGCGCATGGATTTGGTCAGCGATATGATCTACCTGTGCCATTATCACTGTGGGTCCTAGGCGCTGGGATTACAATTGTATTATCGTTTATTTTAATAGCAATGTTTGCGACAACCACATTTGAGCAGTTTCATTATTCTCGGATCAATCTATTAAAGTCTAAATTTTTTCGCATTCTGATTGCGCCGTTTGTTCTGTTCTTGATTAGATTGATTGGAGTAATTATTCTTGTCACCGCAATTATTGCAGGATATTGGGGCGATACCAATCCCTATAATAATGTAACGCCAGTTTTAGTTTGGGTTATTTGGTGGGTAGGAGTCGTATATGTTTCAGTATTGGTGGGTGATTTGTGGTCACTAATTAATCCTTTTCGAACTTTATTTTTATGGGCCGAAGTTCTTTTGGAGCAGGGTTTTGGTTTGAGCAATTTGTCTCGCAATTTTCCTTATCCAAAATCTTGGCAAATGTGGCCAGCCGTGATCGGGTTGATCGGATTTTTTTGGGCAGAACTTCTCTGGACCGACGGGAGCGATCCCAGAAATTTAGCAAGGATTATTACCATTTATGGATGCACAACCTGGCTCGGAATGTTTTTATATGGTCGAGAGACATGGTTGCACAATGCAGATCCATTTTCTTTGGTTTTTCGAATATTTTCTGGATTTTCGCCTATGGAAATTCGGGTCCGGTTAATTGGCAGTCAAAACAAGTGCCAGATTTACTCATGCCCGCAGAATAGTAAAGACTGTGTGAATGGATATAGTTGTGTAAGGTACGCTAAAACTGACCAAGTTGAATGGAATCTGCGTCCTCCAGGACTTGGACTACTTCAATCCACCAGTGTACCTCTTTCCCTGATGGTTTTTGTGCTAATTTTACTTGCATCTGTCACCTTTGATGGATTCCTCGAAACACCTCTTTGGTTAAGTATTCTAGATCGCAGCATAGCCGAAGAGATATTTTTTATTGGAAATTTTGCATTATTATTGGTGCCGATGTTGTTCTTTCTAATTTATATAGTTTTTTGTTGGTTGATGATGCGGATCGTTTTAGCTTCTAGGTCAAAAATGGATTCTGATGGAATTGTTAACACTCTCGACATCGCTTGCTCATTTATACTGACATTAGTACCAATAGCGATTGCGTATCATCTCGCGCATTATCTTTCCTTTTTGCTCATCACAGGACAGTATTTGATACCTCTTATTTCTGACCCTCTGGGTCTTGGGTGGAATATTTTTGGTACATCAGGATATCGTCCAAATATCGGTGTGATAGATGCTCGTATTAGTTGGTATATAGCAGTGGGTGCTGTTGTATCTGGACATGTGGTTTCAGTTTATATAGCCCACAAAACAGCGCTAGGTATTTTTCGTAACGTTAGAACTGCGTTATATAGCCAAATTCCCATGATAGTGTTGATGGTGCTTTACACGATGTTAAGTCTCTGGATCTTGGCTCAACCCATGGTGGAATAAATTTTTTATGTGGTATGACAGAAATATCGTTTTCTCCGATATAATTCAAGTTAAAATACATTAAAGACAAGAGTTAAACTAATTATGGATAATGACGCAAAAACTAATGGCATGAGCGAAGGCGTAGGCGTAGGCATCGTAGTTGCTATTATTGGGATATCTGTATTCCTACTAGGACTAATTGGAATTTTCTTAGTGTGATATAAAGCTGTATATAGTTAGGTGAATTATTGTTTTTTATCGCCCTGAGAGAGATCGATTTACTATGTGGGTGTAGTCAGAATTTTGCTTCGGAAAATTTTGAATCGAATACGTCCTTTCTACATGAGCATCACTATGAAGAGAGGTCTATGTAGCGCTTATACCAAAATACAAATATCTAATATTTTTTGTAACGCTTTACATACTAATCCCAATTCCTAAGATGATTATGGCAGTTAACGTTCTTTTTTTTGCGTGCAAAAAATAGTGAATTCAGGTTTAAAGTTTAGTGGGCATATATGCCTTTTCTAAAGAAAAGTCTGTAGCTTTTGTAAAAAAAGGATAGGTGCAGCCAACTACAGATACCAATAACAAGGTAATAATTGTGAACCGCATACGCATTTTAAATTTCCCCCCAATCTTTTTCAAATAACGATGTTATTTTTTTGAAAAAAAATTACCTAATCATTATCTCACATTAGGGTCATCATCGGAATTTTTCCACACTACTTTCCAAGTTACCCAGAATATACTGATACAAACGCACAGCCCCAAAAGTGATAATAGAATTGCTAGAATATACATAGATTAATATTAATTTATTTTTTTGATACCGATATGTTATAGAAACATTGCTTTAATTATTCTACAAGATCACTATATCTTATTAAGATACTTTTCCGCATTCCCACCCCATGATTCGTGTGATGGATTGTTTTTCGGTTCGTAAATAAATTGTAGAGGTTAAAAGCGTTCATCTTTTCTCATAAAGCGCCATTTTCCGCGAGGTAAATCTGCCAGACAAAGCATTCCAATTTTGACTCTAACCAGCGATTTAACATGAAGGTCGACTAGGTCACACATTCTACGAATCTGCCGTTTTCGACCTTCTCGAAGTGTAAAGTGAAGTTGATTGCTATTAATCTGCAAAACTTTAGCAGGTCGGAGTAATTTTTCGTCTAATGATAATCCTCCCTCGAGTAATTGAATGGCAGACTTAGTAATTTTCCCACTTACCCGAACGATATATTCTTTTGATATAGGATGTGTAGGGTGGATAAGTTTTCGCACGATCGCACCATCTTGAGTTAGAACCAAAAGCCCCGATGAATCAATGTCGAGGCGACCAGCGGTGTGTAGTGATTTTACGTCAATAGTTTTATTCTTTTCATTGTGTTTGGCATTATATTGATTCTTTGCTGTGATTAGAGTACGAATGTCAGCATATGGTTTCTCCGCTTGTGTCGCGACATAACCGGGTGGCTTGTTTATTAAGATAGTAGCTAATTTAGCTCGAGCATTAATTGCTTCAGGGGCTAACACAATTTCTGCATCTGGTCGTATCTTTGTTCCCACTTTAGATATGATCTCGTTATCTACGATGACAAGACCTTGTTGGATCATTTCATCAGCCTCACGGCGAGAGCATATACCTCTGCTAGCCATGATTTTAGATAGGCGAATCACGATGACTTTAAGAGTGTTAGTGAAAAAGGCCGATACTTCACTTCTCTTTTAGCGAGTTTAAAGTTAAATCTACCGCACAACCTAAATAAGTTTTTGGACTAAGCTGTAGGAGAACGTCACGTGATTCGTTTGGTATTGGAAGCTGCTCTATGAAAGTTTTCAGAAGTTCAGGTGTAATATGCTCTTTTCCACGTGTGAGTTCTTTGAGTTGTTCATACGGCTTGTCGACTGCATGTCGTCTCATTACCGTTTGAATTGCTTCTGACAGTATCTCCCATGATTGATCCAGTTCTAACGCTAGAACTGTTGTATTTAGTTCTATTTTATCTAGACCCTTTAGGATGGACGTATATGCAACTAGACTGTGACCGAAGGCAACACCCAGGTTTCGTAACGTGGTTGAATCAGTAAGGTCACGTTGCAAGCGGCTAATAGGAAGTTTTTGAACTAGATGGCTCAAGATTGCATTGGCTATGCCAATATTTCCTTCAGAATTTTCAAAATCTATAGGATTGACTTTGTGTGGCATGGTGCTGGAGCCGATTTCGTCTGGCATAACCTTTTGGCGAAAGTAATTAAGTGAAATATATGTCCACAGATCACGATTGAGATCCAATAAAATTGTATTAATTTGCTGGAGACTTTGACAGAGTTCTGCTATTCCATCATGAGGCTCAATTTGGGTTGTCATTTTTTGGTAAGATAGACCAAGGCCCTCCACAAATGACTGAGTTAATTCAGGCCAATTTACGTCAGGATACGCAACAGCGTGAGCATTAAAATTACCTACTGCTCCATTAAATTTTCCATATATAGGAACATTGTTAAGCTTATTAGATGCAACTTTCAGTCTTGATAAAAAGTTTGCTAACTCCTTTCCCATCGTGGTAGGACTCGCTGCTTGCCCATGAGTACGCGCCAACATAGGAGTGTTCGAATATTCCCGCGCGAGCTCTTTAAGTCGATCTTTAATTTGATTCAGTGCGGGTAATATAATTTCTTCTCTTCCTTCTTTCAGCATTAATGCATAAGCTAGATTGTTGATATCCTCCGAGGTGCATGCGAAATGGATAAATGGTGTTGCATCATCTATCTCTTCTTTACTAGTTAATTGATCCTTCAAAAAGTATTCCACTGCCTTAATGTCATGATTCGTTACGTGTTCGATTTTTTTTACACTAATTGCATCAGCTAATGAGAATTGATCAATTATATTTTCAAAAAATTCTAGCCCTGTTTTAGAGAATGATGGCAATTCGACAATTTTTTTACTATTGCTAAGTGCAATTAGCCACTTCACCTCTATTATCACTCTATATTTAATGAGTCCAAATTCGCTAAAGATAGATTTGAGCCGTGCGATCTTACCAGCGTAACGTCCATCAAGTGGAGAAAGTGCTAAAAGTTGTACTTCTTGATTGTTGGTAGAATCCATTATCTTTTTTTCTTGATGTCGGCGCTCAGTAACACTGCTATCCACTGACTTTTTGGATAATGTTCTAAGCCAATTTTTACTAACATCGTAAGCGGTACTGAAAGAAACATTCCAACAGGCCCAAAAACCCACCCCCAAAATACCAGTGATAGAAATACCACAAGGGTAGATAGCCCCACTCCTTGACCCATGAAGCGCGGTTCAAGTAGATTGCCGACTATCATGTTGACAGTCAAATAGCCCGCCGCAATGAGTATTGCATGAGTAAAGCCAACGTCCAATATTCCAAGAACTACTACGGGAACTGCCGCGATAAGAGATCCCACATAAGGAACAAAGTTCAATAAAAATGCCACAAATCCCCACAGGATTGCGAATTCAACGCCCAGAATGGTTAACCATATAGTAACGACCACTCCGGTTAATAGACTAACTGCGGTTTTTATTCCCAAATATTTTTTCAAATCTTCCATAAAACCCGCGAAATTAATCATCGTTTTCTCAGGGTTTGAGACAATTGTTCTTAGTTTTTCTGGTAGCGCGATTGCTTCAACTAAAACGAACAGCACCATAAAAATTATCAAAAGGCTGTCAGATAAAATTCCACCAAAACTGGTGAGTAGTCCGCCAAAAAATTGAGCAGCTTCTCTTGGGTCAATTAGTTCACCTATTCCCTCCGCTGGCAAATCAATACCGAGGCTTCCAACATAAATAATTGCCTTTTCTTGTGCTACGAGAAGTTTTTGTTCATAGGCGGGGAGTGCCCCACTTAATTCGTTTATAGATGTACCAATAAGCGACCCAACAATAGCAATAAACCCAATTAGTATGATTAATATCAGTATTAATGAAACTATGGTTGGTATACCTTTTTCACGAAGCCAAATCATTAGAGGTGTTACGAGCATCGCAAGAAATAGGGCAATTAATAATGGTACGACAATTGCACTGGCCGATTTTAGGCCTGCGATAATAATAACCAGGCAAGCCATTATCAATAAAAACCGAAGACCGCTATATGATGTGGTAGATGTATTCAAGTTAATTTTACCGAGTCAGTTAAGTTCTGTGATTGAGTTTAGGAAGTTGACTCAATTCGATTCTTGCATCTTTGTTCGATTTGGTTCAATTCGATCAATGTAGCATCAATATCATTGCGTTTCTGTTTTAACACATTTCGGCGTTGACGCACATTTTGAAGCAGTCTATCGATTTCCTGTTTGTCATCCTGATCCAGGTCGTATAAATTAAGAATTTCAGAAATTTCACTTAATGATAAGCCTAAACCTTTTACTCGCAATATTTGGCTGAGTCGCTGTCGATCTCGTCGTGAATAAATCCGTTGACGCCCATGTCTTTTTGGTTGAAGTAAACCTTGGTCTTCATAAAAGCGAATGGTTCTTGTCGTGATTGCAAATTCTTCTGCTAGTTCAGAAATTGTTAGAAGTTCTGTCATATACTATTTCTTGAGGAATTTAGCTACTGATAGAAGATTATATCCATAATTAACGTTTACGTAAACGGAAATTACACTTTACTCTGAAGAAATTTCTAATAATTTTAATACGGACTTCTCGACCGACATAATTAGGGGTATTTTTTGAAAGAGAAATCGACCTGAAATGGGCAATGCTGTTTTGAATGAAGACATTGTAGCAATGAAGAGAAATGTTTTGTTGCTGTCGATTTGTCTAGCTCTAATGATGTCTGCCACTTCACTTATGATCGCTACATCACCACTTATAGGCCTGTCTTTGGCGAGTAGCGAGGCGTGGGCGACATTACCGTTGGCTTGCGTCTTCATTGGAAGTCTTTTGTCTGTATTTCCAGCTTCATTTCTAATGAAATTTGTTGGACGCCGAGCAGGTTTCGTGACGGGTTTAATATTAGGAATAACTGGAGCCTGTATAGCTACCATGGGGATTTTGAACCAAAATTTTTATTTATTTTGTGGTGGTTCCTTAACAATTGGTTTTTTTAATGGATTTGGCCAGTTTTATCGCTTTGCGGCCGCTGATATTGCTAATGAAGCCTATCGGAGTCGCGCCATCTCTTGGGTTATGGCTGGTGGTGTTGTAGCAGCTTTTTTGGGCCCAAATCTTGCTAATTGGTCAAGTGATTGGATTTCTGATTACCCTTTTGCCGGTAGTTATGCAACTCTCGCTGTGATCTATGGCGTATCTATTATTTTAATGTGTTGGATCAGAATTCCTCTGCCTACCGTATTAGAGAGACGTTCAACTGGTCGGAGATTAGCAGAAATTGCAATTCAGCCGATTTTTGTAGTAGCGGCGTTAGGTGCCGTAACAGCTTATGGCATTATGAATTTAATCATGACGTCAACACCAATTGCTATGACCAAAACTGGCCACACTTTCAGTCAAACTGCTTTTGTTTTTCAGTGGCATGTTTTCGGTATGTATGCGCCATCGTTCTTCACTGGATATTTAATTAAGAAATTTGGGGTGACCCGCATTATGATGGCAGGACTCGCCCTAATTTTTTGTTGCGTCTTTGTTAACTTGCAGGGCCAAAGCTTTTCAAATTTTTGGGTATCCCTCTTTTTACTTGGATTGGGTTGGAACTTTGTTTTCATTGGCAGCACAACATTAGTTACCGAATCATATACTTTGTCGGAAAAAGCAAAGACTCAAGGGCTAAATGATTTTATGGTATGGTTGATAGTAGCGGTGACGGCACTTTCATCCGGATGGCTTAGCCAATGGATAGGATGGAGAATGATGAATATCTTAGTTTTACCAGTTTTGCTAATTTGTTTGGTAGCAACAATTTGGTTAAATTATCTAAGGAAAAAAAATATCTAGTGTCTCAACTAAAAAAGCCACTTATTTTTTGAATTAACTCTTTCGTTTGGGCACGTGTTGTAATCACAATAATATTGCCTGATAGTACTAGTGTTACTCCAATGCCAGCAGTACTACTCCATGTATAATTCTCAAACATAGTCGACAAAGTTAGCGCGACGATTGGGAATAAAACAGTGGCATATGCTGCTTTTTCAGGACCAATTTTTCCGACAAGAGTAAGATAGAGCGTAAAAGCAAGAGCAGAGCCAAATAGGCTTAGGTATGCAAGAGAGCCTACGTATCCTAAACTTAGATCAAAATTAAAGGTCGAGTTATTGATGATCGAATAGAAAAGTAGGATTAGAGTGCCATAAAGCATCCCAAGCGCATTACTAGGAATCACCTCAATACCGATTTTTTGTATGTGCGCTGAGATGATGTTTCCGATAGAAGCCAGATAGGTAGCAATTACCCCTAAGATTGCGGCCGACACAATACCAGCCGACATCTCGGCTGCTCTTACTTCGGGCAAAAATACCAAAATAATTCCCAGTAGACCAACAACTGAACCCAGTATTATTCGCATCTCTATGCGTCGATTGAGAAAAAGTGAACTGTTTAGAATATTCATAAGAGTGATGGTTGAAAAAATTACTGCTACTAGTCCACTGGTAATCCGTTCAGTAACCAAATAAAATAAAAAGTAGTTAAAGCCAAAAAGACAGAAACCTAAAAGAGCTATAAGTCCATGAGTACGCCAACCGACTGGTAGCTGGATTTTTCGGATTCCACACAAAATAAAAAGTAGTAGCGCAGAAATAGCGAAACGATAGATCAAGGAAATCTCTGGAGAGACTATTCCAATTTGTAGAGTAATCGCGATCCAGGTAGAACCCCAAATCATTACAGTTGCAGAATAGAGAAATAATGAATTCACAATATTTTTTTCGAAGGCTGTATTCTTTACCTGCCTAAGCGCCAACTATTCACAACAAACTTGTTTCACTGATAATACTCATTTTTTTGTAGATTGACTGCATGGGTGAATGTCCCAATTAAGGCAGAAATTAACCTAGTTTATTATGAGCGCAATTTACACTAATCAATTATCCAGTTTCGTTTTCCTAAGTCCAAGGATTTTATTAGACGAAAAGTCAGCACCTGTTAGGTTAGCACCGTCGAGTTTTGCACCTCTGAGATCTGCTCCTCTGAGGTTGGCATAACTCAAATTTGTATCCCTTAAGTCCGCACCTCTCAGATTAGCACTTACAAACCATGATCCATTAAAATTTGACGATCTCAGATCAGCATTTTCCAGGTTAGCTCCTGTAAAATCTGCATATGGAATCCAAGAATTCTGCATTGTTACATGAGAAAGATTTGATTTACTAAAATTAGTGTCAATTTCATTTGTTATTTGAGAAAGTTGTTGAACATAAGTGTATGGGTATCTTATTCTTTCGGGTCCTCTGGAATCAGCCCCACTTAGTTGAGCATGGGAAAAATTGACTCCAATCAGATTTGCCATATGGAGATAAACCCCACTTAAGTCTGCCGACTGCAAATCTGCTCCCCGCAGTATTGCGCCATTAAGGTTAGCATGACGTAAATTAGTTTTAGCTAAATTAGCTAGGCTGAGATCTGCTTTCATCAGGTTTGCTCTTTCAAGATTTGCGGCTTGTAGATTGCTTCGCCGTAGGTAACTATTATATAGATTACTAGCAAAAAGATTGGTTTGGTTCAATTGAGCATTCCACATTTTAGTAGCCTCTAAATTAGCATACTCTAAATTAGCACCAGTAAGTTGGACACACGTTAATTCTGCTCCTCTCAGATTTGCGTTGGATAGGTCAGAATTAGATAAATCAACTAAATTCAGGTTAGCATTTTGTAAATTTGCTTTATGCAATGATGAGTTTTGGTAATCAACGATAAAGATAGGTTTTAAGGCTAAATTTAACCAAGTAAAGTAGGGATCAGGTAGCCTTATTTTTGCTAGTTGAACAGAGCTTAGATCGCAGTTGGTACAGGTTTTTATTTTCTCGTATGTTGCCATTGCTTCATCATCATAGGCCCAACAATAATCAGCGAAAATTGTTAGACACTGAAATGAAATAATTGCAAAAATAAATAACGCCATACTTTTTCGCCTAGTATTTGATAACTGGAGGAATGGAATCATTTGTAGGTAAAAATAAAATATATGATTACGTGAACATCTAATGATAGTTTGAATTAAATCATGGAGCTGATTTATTGTTATTTAGTTCGCTTATCGTGCTTTTTAGGGATTCTAGGTTTATGACAGCGTGATATCGAGGTGGATTATCTGTTTTTCGAAAAATTCTTTTTGTAATGCTGGCAAGGTTTGGCTTTTTATCACTTGGCGAACTTCCTTTGCCAATACCTCCACCAAACTCAATAACATCTGTGATATTTTTGCTCGACGCGTTTAGCAAGTTCTCATGCCAACGAACAGCATGGAACAGTTGATTAAATAAGTGCAATTGCATAGCTTCAGCGTTATCTTCATGAAATCCTCCAGAAAAATTGGAGGCAACATAGTATTTTCCAAGCTGGAAATTTGTCGATTCAAGAAAGGGTCGAAATTTGATCGCCGCCTCAATCATATAATAGGTGTGAAAGGCTCCTTCAGTTGCTAGTCGAGTTGGTTTTATACGAGGATGAGTTTCACGCAATTCCATGACTAGTTTATCAAGATCAGGTGGTAGTCCGCCAACCACAGTTTGTTCGGGCAAGTTGCAGGCTGAGATACCGCAATAGTGTTTTGCGGCCAAAGTTTCAGCAATGTCTTTTCTAAGTGGTAATGCGAGCATCTCACCTTTGCCATATTTTCCCATTAATTCGCCTCTTTTTTGTACGAGCTTTAGAGCTGTTGCGAAAGTTAGACATTTGGCTGCAACTAGAGCTGAATATTCGCCTAAACTGTGACCAGCTGCTATTTGTGCCGAATACAGCCCATTTGTTTCTATTTCTAAACTTTTGAGACATGCGATTGAATGGGTAAGAAGCGCTGGTTGGGTATAGCGAGTCAAGAAGAGTTTTTTTTCTGGATCATCAAACGAGAGTTTTGCGAGATCGTATTTCAGTATATCGCTAGCCTCTTCATAGGTTTCTCGAACTACTGGAATTTCTAAAAAAATATCTTTGCCCATCCCCGTATATTGCGAACCTTGTCCTGGGAATATAAATAGGAATTTATTCATTTTTTTCGAATATTGTTATATACATTGTTATATTTGGTAATGTTGTTATCATAAAATCAATCATATTTTATATGAGATTAATTATGAAACGTTTAGGTTTTATGACTTTTGATCCCGTTGTCGCATCGTCACATCTATGCAGAGTTGATCCTGTTTTAGGGCGTTGTATAAATAAAGTTGGCCAGTGCCAGCTTATAGTTAGACGAAACCGATCAGTGTTTGAGTACTTGGTAAAGAGTATTGTATATCAGCAATTGTCAGGAAAAGCTGCATCGGCTATTTATATTCGATTTCTTAACAATTTTCCATATCATCGAGTGCACCCAGAGCAGCTTTTATCTTTGAAGTTGCAACAATTTCAGTCGGCAGGTTTGTCTAAGTCAAAAATCAAGGCATTGCAACATTTAGCTAAGGCTTCACTGAGCGGTGATATCCCATCAATATCTAATTTAAAACGCATGCATGATGATGAAATCATTGAAAAATTTATTTCGATATGGGGCATCGGTCGTTGGACAGTCGAAATGCTGCTTATTTTTTATCTTGGTAGATCTGATGTTCTTCCTGTAAATGATCTAGGTATATTGCGAGGTTATCAGAAATTACACGGCTACTCTGAGCTTCCATCATCGGATAGACTGAAGAGGATAGGAGAGCGTTGGCGGCCCTATCGAACTGTCGCTAGTTGGTATCTATGGCGAAGTCTAGAAGTTTAGAATACTTCACAATATTTTCTGCTAAGTAACAGGGTTATTTATTAGATGTCAATCTATCGTATTTTTTCATCAATTGATCTTTTGTTTCACGATATCCAGGATCTCTCTCTATGCATGCGACCGGACACACCACCACGCATTGAGATTCATTAAAGTGTCCGATGCATTCAGTGCAAAGCGATGGCTCAATCTCATAAATTTCTGCTCCCTGATATATTGCCCCATTGGGACATTCGGGTTCACAGACATCACAGTTAATACACTCGTTAGTAATGCGTAGCGCCATAAGATTACCCCAAGATGCCCGTTTCTTTATTCTAATTTTTCAATTAAGCTTTTTTTGCAATGCTGCTAAAACTGTTGGATGCAGAAATCTTGAAACATCGCCACCTAAAACAGCAATTTCTTTAACGAGTGATGCAGACACAAAGGTATAGTTTTCCGATGGGGTCAAAAATACTGTTTCAATCTGTTCGTAAAGATGCCTGTTCATAGCAGCTAATTGAAATTCGTATTCAAAATCGGTTACAGCCCGTAGTCCGCGGATTACGATATTTGTGTTGGTTTCTTTCATATGGTCGATCAATAGACCAGAGAATTGTTGGACCTCTATATTTTGAAAATCTGACAACACTTCTTGGGCAAGCACAAGTCTTTCGCTAGCGGAGAAGAATGGATTTTTTGCTGAACTTTCTGCGATTCCAACAATTACGTTATCAAATAAATTTGCTGCACGCTCTGCAAGGTCAATATGTCCATTTGTTATGGGATCAAATGTACCAGGATATATCGCTTTTGTAATCATATCTATTTTTTGAGTAAATTATGGTGATGGTAATTAACTTTGGTCCTTTCTAGCTTATGTACTGATTGTAGCGTTTTTGTTTAGCCTATAGAGGCCATATATAATGTTTCTGTTGCGTTTTTCTTTATGCACATTCCACCGCTTCTTTAGCTGAAATCTATCAATTTTATTGTGTCGTTCAATATATACTAATGCATTGTTGATTACTGAATCCGATTGCTCTAGAACCGATATGATCTGGGGTAGTGAATTCTTTTCGAATGGCGGGTCAAGGAAGATAATATCGTAGCTAGTATTTGATTTTTCCAAAAAATCCATTGCATTTTGACAATAAACATCGATTTGTGTGGAAGCTAAGATTCGACATGTGTGCAGCAACTGTTGAGTAGTAATATGATTATTATCTACCATATGCACTTTGTTGGCGCCTCTGGAGGCAGCCTCAAAGCCTAAAGACCCACTTCCAGCGAACAGGTCCAAACATTTGGAGCCTAAAATTTCTGGTGCTAACCAGTTAAATAAAGTTTCACGAATAGAATCGGCTGTTGGTCGAAGATCTCTTGATCCAGAAAATTGGATTATACGGCTTTTCCAGACACCACCGATTATTCGTAGATTACCCTTTTGGGTTTGCGATTTTTTATCAATCATTAACTTCAGCTATTGGGCGCAAGATGGTACGATTAATGCTGATTTAACCAAAAAAGTAAAGAATATTTTGTTGTGATAGATAATAAAAGTAACTTATTTTCCCGATTGGCGAGAACAAGAAATCTTCTTTCAGAAGGTTTTCAGAATCTTGTGATTAGAACCGGCCAAATTGATGCTAGTCTGTGGGAAGAAATTGAAGATCAGTTGATTATGGCAGATCTAGGCGTCAAAGTTAGTCAAGAAATTGTAGATCGTTTTCGAAAGAATAAGAAGTTAGAACAGGGTATTTCTGGAGATGATCTTCGTCGCGAATTAAGAGAGGATATCGCAAGAATCCTTAATTCGATTAGCACTTCAGAGCCATTGATCCCTAGGAAAGAAACGGCAGTATTGCTTGTGGTCGGCGTAAATGGCGTTGGTAAAACAACTACCGTTGCGAAGTTAGCGCATTGGTTAAAGAGTCGAAATAGAAGTGTGATGTTAGCAGCGTGTGATACCTATCGCGCTGCCGCAATTGAGCAATTAGAAGTTTGGGGGGATCGCCTCAATGTGCCAGTTATATCTCAAGAGCATGGAACAGATCCAGCTGCAGTTGCACATGACGCCTTTGCGTCAGCTCGTTCAAAAAATATTGATGTATTGATTGTGGATTCAGCTGGTCGCCAGCATGTTAATACTGGTTTGATGGATCAATTAGGAAAAATTCAAAGAGTATTAAAGCGTTTAGATGACACTGCACCTCATGAGATCTTTTTAGTTGTTGATGCTGGTAATGGTCAAAATGTTCTTTCTCAAACAAGGGCTTTTAATGATGTGGTAGCGCTGACTGGTATTTGTGTGACTAAACTTGATGGCACGGCGCGAGGAGGGATCATTGTAGCGCTGGCCAAGGAATTTGGCCTACCAGTTCCATTTATAGGAACTGGTGAAGCACTGGAGGATTTAGAGCGTTTCGATCCATTTGAATTTGCAGAAGCATTTTTGCCAATTTTTTGACTATTTTTAGGAGGGTTAAACTTAGGTTAGTTCGTGAAAAATATCGTAAAATACTGATATTAAAACTATTTATTAGAAAAATTATTTTTTAAATAAATTAGCACTCTCCTAGTAAGAGTGCTAAAATAGTGTTACCTAAGAAATGAAAAATACATAAAAATGACTAACCAAGCAACACTTCCAGTCACGCTCGATTTTAACCCGACCCAGGGATTATCTGGATATCTACAGGCGGTGAAAAACGCACCAATGCTATCGCATGAAGAAGAACAGGAGCTCGCGCGTTTGTATAGGGAACAAGAAGATTTAGAGGCTGCACGTCGATTAGTGTTTTCTCATCTTCGTTATGTGGTTTCCATTGCCAGAGGTTTTGTAGGATATGGGCTGCCCCTTGCAGATTTAATTCAGGAAGGTAATATCGGACTTATGAAGGCAGTCAAGCGATATGATCATACTCGCGATGTTCGACTAGTATCATTTGCAGTGCATTGGATTCGTGCAGAAATTTATGAATATGTTGTTCGAAATTGGCGAATGGTTAAGATTGCAACGACTAAAGCACAGCGTAAACTCTTTTTTAATTTACGCAAGAACAGAACCCGACTCGGATGTATGAAAGATTCTGAAATTCAGGCGCTAGCAACAAAATTAGACGTAGCTCCCAACGTGGTTCGTGAGATGGAATCTAGACTTGATGGGGATGATCTAACATTTGATATCGATCTAGAAGGTGATGAGCGTAGTTCCTGGAGCGCACCACCTGAGTCATTAGCAGATTCTAGAAATGACCCAGGTATTACGGTAATTAGAGATAATGAGGAAAAGTATCAAAGCAGTGAATTATCTACTGCGTTGGATGCTTTAGATGATAGAAGTCGCGACATTATTAAACGACGCTGGCTGGATCAAGATAAACAAAAACCGACATTGGGGATGTTGGCTAAGGAATATGGTGTTTCTGCTGAGCGCATCCGTCAGATTGAAAAAAATGCTTTGGTCGAGATGAGAACATTTTTAGTGGTTTAGGAGAATTGTTTAATGGTCGGTTAAAACCCCATGCGCTAACCCTTTTTTTATCAGCACGTTAGAAAGAGTCATTAAAATTTATGTAAGTAAAAATTCTATTAGCGCCTTTTGGGCATGTAGTCGGTTTTCAGCTTCTTCCCAGACAACGCTTTGCGGTCCATCAATTACTTCTGCGACAACTTCTTTGCCACGATATGCGGGAAGGCAGTGCATAAATAAAGCACTTTCATGAGCCAATTGCATTAGTGATTTAGTGACGGTAAAGTTAGAAAAATCTTGTTCATATTTTTCTTTTGCCCTCTCATATCCCATACTATGCCAAGTGTCTGTAACGACTAAATCAGATCCGGCTACAGCTTTTTCGGGTTTGTGTGTTAGGCTAACTCTATTTTTTGTAACTTCCAAAATATCAGGGTCGGGTCCATGCTCTGGGGGGCAGGCTAGTTGTAAGTCGAAATTAAACTTAACAGCAGCATTCATCCAAGAATGACAAACGTTATTTCCATCACCCACCCAAGAAACCTTAGCATCTCTGATTGACCCTTTTTTTTCGGTGAACGTGAGGACATCAGCGAGTATCTGACAAGGATGATAACTATTGGACATAGCATTAATTACAGGAATTTTTGAGAATTCGGCCAATGTTACAATTCTGTCATGACTAGATGTTCGCATTACAATGAGGTCGGCCATGCTCGATATTACTCTGGATGTATCAGATAAAGGTTCCCCGCGACTTAATTGGCTATGCTGTGATTCAAGAAACAGCGTATGACCGCCAAATTGAGTAGCGGCTATCTCGAATGATATTCGGGTCCTTGTAGAAACTTTCTCAAACAGCATTACCATTGTCATACCAGACATCAAGGTTCCGAGATCACTTGCTATATGGGTATTCTTGATTACTTGAGCCCGATCAATTAAGTCGATTAGCTCATTAGAGCTTAGATCAAAAAGTGTTAAAAAATGTCGAATACTCATTATTTAGAGAATAATCTGCATACTACGGCCTAGAGAAACAGGAATTTAAAATAAAATCTCAGATTTTTTTAACATAAAGCGCTCATATTTTAATGTTAACTACTGTTCAAGCTCAACATCTTTATCAGATTAGTGAATAATAGATTGATATAATTCATCGAAAAATACAAGCTAGGGCAGTTTGCATGAGTCCTTGGGAATAAACATATTTATGAATGAAACATCTAAAGTTGTCCTTGCCTACTCTGGTGGGCTTGATACATCTGTAATCTTGAAATGGTTACAGCTGGAATATGATTGTGAAGTTGTAACTTTTACCGCTGATTTGGGTCAACAAGAAGAAGTTGAGCCGGCTCGAAAAAAGGCTAAAGCCATGGGCGTAAATGAAATAATTGTGGAAGATTTGCGCGATGAGTTTGCTCGTGAATACATTTTTCCTATGTTCCGAGCTAATGCGGTGTATGAAGGTGAGTATTTACTGGGAACATCTATAGCACGTCCGTTAATAGCTAAGTATCTTATAGACATTTCCTATAGGACTGGGGCGAATGCAATTGCACATGGCGCGACAGGTAAAGGGAATGATCAGGTGAGATTTGAATTGAGCGCTTATGCATTAAATCCAGATATAAGGGTTATTGCCCCATGGCGAGAATGGGACCTTAACTCAAGGGAGAAGCTTATTGAGTTTGCAAAACAATATGATATTCCGGTGGAAACTAGAGCAGATGGTAGTTCTCTATACTCAACAGACGCAAACCTTTTGCATATTTCTTACGAAGGTGGGGAGTTAGAGGACCCCGCAAATCCGCCAGAGGATAGTATGTGGCGTTGGACTAAACCCATAGAAGAAACGCCTGATGATAAAGAGACCGTCCAAATAGCCTTCGCTCGAGGAGATCCCGTGGCTTTGAATGGTAGTGAATTAACTCCAGGGGATATGATGACTGCTTTGAACGAGCTAGGATCAAAGCACGGAATTGGAAGAATTGATATCGTAGAAAACCGTTATGTTGGGATGAAATCCCGCGGGTGCTATGAAACACCAGGTGGAACAATCCTTCTAAGGGCTCATCGTGCAATAGAATCAATCACATTAGATCGTGAAGTTGCTCATTTAAAAGATGAGTTAATGCCTAAATATTCATCACTCATTTATAATGGTTATTGGTGGGCACCTGAACGTGTTCTGATGCAGAAGATGATTGATTCATCTCAAGAGTCGGTTAACGGCGTGGTTGAACTTGATTTACATAAGGGTAATATAATAGTCAGAGGTCGAAGTTCCGATACCAATTCTCTTTTTGATGAACGTATAGCGACCTTCGAAGATGATGAGGGTTCATATACTCAAAGTGATGCTGAGGGATTTATTAGTCTCAATGCCTTGCGTCTTCGTGTCGCAGGCCGCAAGAAAGCAAGATAGGCTAATGATTCGCCCTACTTAGAGGATATTTGTTTGCCTGGCCCACGTTTTAAGTTTCTATTTCTTAGCCCAAATTATTGGGCTTATTGGGTGCTCTTGCTTTTAATAGGGATAGCGACACTGTTGCCGAGACGTGTTTCAGGTGTTGTTGGTGCTGGGATAGGGAATTTGTTTCGAATAGGGAATACGAAACGAGCCCGGATTGCAAGAACTAATCTCCAACTTTGCTTTCCCCACTATGATGAAGAAATGCGTGAGAAATTGTTAATCAAACATTTTCATGCTTATGGTAGAGGAATCATCGATCTTGGTTTGGTGTGGTGGGCATCAGAAAAACGTCTTCGGCATTTGATAGATATTAAAGGATTAGAAAGTTGGTTAGAGGTAGCGAAAGCAGGTGAACGAACGATATTGGTTACACCACATACTACCTGCATGGACTTGGGAGGGGTATACCTTTCCAAGTTCTTTCCTATCGTTTCAATGATGAATCGTACTCATAATCTAATGCTTACCTGGATACTACGGAGTGGTCGTGGCCGATTTGGGGCTAGAATATTAATGCGCGATGATGGGATTAGACAGTTTATTCGTTCTCTAGAACAAGGCAGCGCAGGGTACATGATGCCAGATGAAGATCTAGCGCAAGGCCGCACAGTGTTTGCCCCGTTTTTTGGTGTGGAAACATCGACTCTTTCGGTAGTTGGACGCTTATCGAAAATTACCGAAGCAAAAATTTTTCCTACGTTTATCCGTCGGTTAAATACTGGTAGGTATGAGATCGAAATTCAATCATATCTTAGAGAATTTCCCACTGGTGACGATATTAGGGATGCCAAGCGAATTAATGAAGTATTTGAAAATGGGATAGGTGTCAAACCGGAACAGTATCTTTGGACAATTAAATGGTTCAACAACCGGCCAGGAGGTGGTAAATCACCTTATGTATGACTCAAATGAGGATTTAGCATGAGGGTCCTTTTAATAAAACAAACATCGCTAGGCGATGTTCTTCATTCCACAGCCCAAGTGCGAGCAATCCGACAAGAATTTCCAAACTGTCGCATTACTTTATTAACTTCAACAACTGCTCATGATATATACAAATACAATCCGCATCTCAATAAAATTATTCTTTTTGATCGTTATGGCATTAAAAGAAACTGGTTAAACCATCCTATCCAAACCATAAAACATATATTCAGAACTATTCAGGAGGTACGGGTCGAAAAATACGATTTAGCAATCGATCTTCAAGGCCGATGGAAAACTATAATTTTTCTTTGGAGTGCTCGTGCAGAACGGCGTTTAGTTAAAGGCCGATGGTGGTTTGTCGAAAATTTCCACAATCCTAGTATGCATGCTTTAGAGGAAATGAACGGATTAATACAATCAGCAGGTCTGGGTTCAGGTGGCTTTGAGATGGAATTTTTTACATCGAAACGGGAAAGAATTCGAGTAGATCAGCTCATAAATGAAAATCAATTAAATAATCGTAGGTGGATATTATGTTGCCCTATTAGTCGCTGGCCTACTAAGAATTGGCCTCTAGAAAAATTTTTGTTTCTGTTAGAAAAATTGGCGCCTGATATCATTCTTATATTTATGGGAGACTCAATCGATAAAGAGTTGATCTCTAGTGAACTTAAAGTGATCGAGGAAGATCGATTTTTAAATTTGGCTGGTAGTTTGTCGTTGCCGGAGTTTTCTGAATTCGTTTCTCGCGCGCCAGCAATATTGACTATGGATAGTTTTGCGCTGCATGTTGCAGCCGCGAACAATAGGCCAACCGTCGCTCTTTTCGGGCCAACCGATGAATCTAAGATTGGTCCATTAAGCAATAAAACCATTTTTGTACGAGCAAAACAGATTAATTGTACCCGTTGCTATCGCCGAATCAATTGCTCAAAATTCTGTATTCGACATATAAGTCCGGATGACGTATATGAAGCATTACAGCAAGTAACTCAAAATTTTTTCTGATTGCTTCAAATGTTGGTTTCTAAAATTTTTAATTTTAGTTTAATCGTTACTGGCGCCAAAAAGCTGGTGTTATTAAGACGAGTAAAGTATAAAGTTCAAGCCTTCCCATTAACATTGCACTACACAAAATCCATTTAGCTGAATTGTTCAAGCTACCATATGTTTCGGCCACAGAACCAAGTCCAGGCCCTAAATTATTCAGACAAGCAGTAACAGCAGAGAATGCCGTTACCAAGTCGACACCGGTCGCTGTCATAGAAAGTCCAAGAACTATGTAACTGAACACATATAACGCGAGAAAACCCCAAACTGATTCTAGCACTTGCTCTGAAACGGGCTTGCCACCGAGTTTGATGGGAATTAGTGCTTTTGGATGAATTAATAATTCAATTTGGCGACGGCCTTGTTTGTATAAAAGGATACCTCTGATTACCTTCATTCCGCCAGCTGTAGAGCCTGCGCATCCTCCAATAGCACTTGCTAACACTAGCATCGCAGGCAAAAATGTTGGCCACCAATGATAGCCAGAAGTAGTAAAGCCAGTAGTGGTTGCTATAGAGACTACTTGAAAAATTCCATGCCATATAGCGTCGCTTGTTTTTTCAAATGCGTCAGTCAAAATCAGGACGGTTAAAGTGATAATGGTCAAAATAATAAGAATTAGAACGAAAGCTTTAACTTCTGAATCATTTTTATAGGTACTGATACGGCGCGATCGCCATGCTAGAAAATGTAGCGAAAAATTGATCCCCGAAACTATCATAAAGATAGTACTTACTGCATAGATAGCTCTACTATTGAAGTACCCTATACTTTGGTCATGTGTCGAAAAGCCTCCAATGGATACTGTTGAGAAACTATGAGTGACTGCGTCAAAAACATTCATTCCGGCTAACCAGTAGGACAAAGCGCATACTATCGTTAGCCCTAAATAGATGTACCACAACGCCTTGGCGGTTTCTTTAATTCTAGGTGTAAGCTTTGTATCTTTCATCGGTCCAGGAGTTTCAGCCCGATATAATTGCATCCCACCGATGCCAAGCATTGGCATGACTGCGACTGCTAGCACAATAATACCCATTCCACCTAACCATTGAAGTTGTTGTCGGTAATAAAGAATAGAAATTGGTAATGTATCGATTTGATTAAGTACTGTAGCTCCTGTTGTAGTTAGGCCCGACATTGATTCAAAGAACGCATCAGTGACCGACATCATAGGATTTGAGGAAAAAAGAAAGGGTAGAGATCCAAAGCTCGCTAGAACCGTCCAAAAAAGCACAACAATAATAAATCCATCTCGAATTCTTAGTTCTTTTTGGCTTTTACGAGCGAAAAACCATAAACCAAAACCTGTCGCAACTGTAAAAATAAAAGCTAATAGAAATGGGCCTTCATTCCCATCATTAGTAAGGAGAGAAACTGTTGCGGGTAGCAACAGGGAGATACTAAAAAAAGAAAGAAGTATCCCCATGATTTTCATGATGACCAATGGGCGCATGATGTGAATTGTACGAATTTTATTTAGACATAGGTAACTGATACTTGAAACAATGTTTCTACTTGAGGAATATGCCTTTTATCAATGACAAAGATGATGAGGTGATCCTCTGATTGTATTACGACATCTCGAAAAGCAGTTATCACTTCACCATCACGCAGTATAGCACCTAATGTTGTGCCAGGCGGGAATTGAATTTCACCAATCCTTTTTCCAACTACTCGAGAATTTGATCGATCTCCATGTGCAACAATTTCCAGAACCTCAGCTGCACCACGACGGAGTGAGTGTACCGCGACAGTATCGCCTCGCCGAATATGCCTTAAAAGAGTCCCTACTGTAACAACATTCGGAGAGATGGCAATATCCAGTGTTTTACTTTCGACTAAATCAACATAGGCTGATCTATTCACTAGCGCCATTGCACGGCGTGCACCTAGTCGTTTAGATAACATTGCTGATAGGATATTAGTTTCATCTTCATTTGTAATTGAGCAAAATGCTTCAACATTTTCAATATTCTCTTGTGCCATTAAATCTTCATCAGCTGCATTGCCATGAAGAACCACAGTTTGATTCAATAGTTCTGCAATTTGGCGTGCTCGTGTTCGGTCAGACTCAATAATTTTGACTTGGTAGTGTCCTTTTTCTAAAGCTTGAGCCAATCGTAGTCCTATATTACCTGCGCCAGCGAGCATAATCCGTCTTCCTGTTTTTTCTGAGAGACGTAGTTCGCTCATTACTTTACGTATATCATTGCGGTCCGCCACAAAAAAGACTTCGTCATCTGGCTCAATGACTGTATCACCGTGCGGAATGATTGCTTGGTTGTTTCGATATATCGCTGCGACACGGGTTTTGGCTGTTGGAAGATGATCACGGAGTTCGCCTAATTCGTGCCCGATCAGTGGTCCTCCGAAATATGCACGAACACCAATCAACTGAATTTGTCCACCTGCAAAATCAACGACTTGAAGTGCTCCGGGGTATTCAATAAGACGAAAAACCTGTTGTGTAACTATCTCTTCTGGATTGATAATTACATCGATAGGGATTGCTTTGTCGCAAAAAATATCTGGGTGCGATAAGTAGGAGGCTGATCTGACTCTAGCAATCTTTGTGGGTGTGCGAAACAAGCTGTATGCAATCTGACATGCAGCCATATTTACTTCATCTTGACTAGTTACAGCAAGGAGGAGGTCAGCGTCAGCACCCCCAGCTTGCTCTAGAACATTAGGATGTGAGGCAGAGCCTACTATAGTTCTCAGATCCAACCGGTCCTGAAGACCCTCTATTCTTGTTGGATTGCTATCCACTAGGGTTAAATCATTATTTTCTCGGCATAGAATTTCTGCCATCGAAAGACCAACTTGCCCAGCCCCAAGGATAATTATTTTCATTTTCAAAAAAGCTATTATGTCGGTAGATAATCCTGCTTATCTTTGATTGATTTCGGATCAATACCCAGGCTTTTTAGCTTTCTATAGAGGTGGGTTCGTTCCATTCCGGATTTGTTAGCGAGTTCTGTCATATTACCAGCTGCCTTTTCTAGATGATGGATAAAGTAACTTCTTTCAAATTCTTCTCGGGCCTGTCTCAGCGGTTGGTCATAATCAGCACTATATGGTGAAGGTTTATTCTCTTCAATCTTTCCATTTAGGCTATTAATCGCTGCTCGGGTTTCCTGTAAATCTATCTCCTCATTTCGTGCTGCTAACAGAAGCCGTTGCACAACATTTCTTAATTCGCGAACATTTCCCAACCATTCACCATTTCGAATTAAATTAACAGCTGCTGTAGAAAAACGTCGGAATGGCAAATGTTCGCTATCGACTATAATTTTTGAGTAATAATCGACCAATTCAGGTATATCTTCGCGATGTTGCCGCAAAGGGGGAACCCATATCGAAAAATCTGAAAAATATCGATACAGTTTTTCTCGAAAATGGCCAGATATGATTTTTTTCTCCAGATTCTGGTTTGTAATTGCTATAAACCGGATCTTGATTTTTATGGCTTCGTTTCCGCCGAGCCGATAGAAACTTTTGGTTTTTAGGACGTCTAGAAGTTGATCTTGGATTCCCAAGTCAAGGCTACTTATGTCATCTAATACGAGAGTACCATGATTAGTATCTTCCAACACGCCGGGTCGAACGATTCCATTTTTTTCATGACCAAAAAGATTAAGAGCAGCGTTTTGATTTTCCATTGAGGAAATACGAATTTCAGCAAACGGTGCTCCACTAATTAGGCTCGCTTGATGAATAGCTCTGGCGGCGACACTTTTTCCTGATCCAGATTCGCCTGTAATTAATGGCCAGCAATCTGTAGGTGCGACTTTACCAATTTGTCGGCGAAGAGTTTCCATAGCAGAACTGCGACCACACACGACTGAAACTGGTTCTAATCGGTTTCTTAGCAGTAAATTTTGATCTTTTAGATAACGGCTTTCTAAAGCGCGTTCTACAGTCACTAGAAGTTTCGCATGGGAGAGGGGTTTCTCCAGAAAATCATACGCACCAGCTCGCACTGATTCAACTGCAGTTTCCACTGTGCCATGACCAGACATCATCACCACTGGCGGAGAATTTTCTCTTGCTTTCCATTCTTTTAATAGGGTAATACCATCAGCATCAGGCATCCAGATATCGACAAGCACAAGATCGGGTGAGTGTTTGTTATAAATATCCCTAGCAACATCAGCGTTCTCTGCTGTTTCAACCTCTAGACCCTCATCTTTGAGAATCTCTCCAACAACTTGCCGAATATCGGGTTCATCATCAACAATAAGTACAGTTTTTGGTCTCATAAATTTTTCTTAGCCGTTTGTCTCAGGCAACGTTAATCTTTTCAGTACTATTGTCAGCTAATAGCTGAATTATAACCGTTGCGCCTTCATTCCTTTGATTTTCCGCGTGAATATTTCCACCCATTTCAGATATTAATCGTCGGCTGATAGCGAGTCCAAGTCCAGTGCCTTTTTCTTTGGTCGTAACATAAGGATCAAAAATTTTTTCCAGTAATTCTGGTGGGAATCCTGGACCATTATCTGAGAATTCAAGTGTTACATATTGTCGTTCCTTTTTTGTAACTGTATACGTTGATATTTTAGCTTGTGGATCATATATGTTTGCTAAACTGTCTTTAGCATTCAATATCAAGTTGTTTAGCACTTGTCTGAGCGCTGCAGGATCAGCGAGCACACTAGGGAGATTATTTTGGAATTGAAAGCTATATTTTATGTGATTTTGTTGTTGTTTGTGCAATTCAACGACATCGCGAATCAATTGATGTAAGTCTATCTTTTTTGTTTTGATTTGAACTGGTTGTGCATATTCAGAGAAAGCATTAACTAAAGCTTTCATGGAGTCAACTTGTTCAATTATAGTTCGTATTGCCCTATCTAGATTTATTTTTTCAGCTTGATCTATTTGATCTAGATATTTACGTCTTATTCTTTCCGCTGATAATTGAATAGGAGTTAGTGGATTTTTTATCTCATGAGCTAGGCGACGTGCTACGTCGCCCCAAGCCGCATCACGCTGCGCTTGAATTAGTTTGCTTGCGTCGTCGAATACTATTACATATCCTGCGCTTTTTCCCTTATAGTCAGGTAATCGCGTACCACTACAAACCAGAGTTTTCCGTCCTTGGCGGTTATGCAAGACAATTTGTTCTTGCCATTCTAATTCATTATTAAATACATGTTTACTAATTACAGAAAAGAAGGGTTCGATAGCTGAAAGTGTTTTAGTTAACGCAGGAATACTTGTTTCTTTATATATCCCGAGATCTGTTTCTAAAATCCGATTAGCTCCACTATTAAATGTCCTGAGGGTACCTTCAGCATCAAACGAAATGACTCCTGATGACAAATGAGTAAGGACTGTATCTAAGTAGGCATGTTGTTCTTCAGCATCTTGACGGGATTTTTGCAGTTCATTTTGTGCACTGCTAATTTGTCGGGTCATGTCATTAAATGATTCAACTAAAACACCTAACTCATCGGAGCTAATAACGGGTAATTGAGTTTGATAATTTCCTCGTGCAACAGCTCGTGTTCCTTCGGCAAGATTACCTAGTGGCGATACCATGCGTCTACTAAGGTAAATGCCGACCCATAAAGCAATTAAGGTAGTTGTAAGAGCCACCATCGATAGGGTTATTATGAAATTTAATTTCAGTGGGTTTCTCATATATTGCAACTTTTCAAAATCTGCAGTGGCAGATTGAATGCTCTCCCCCAATCTGGAATGCCGAAGTGGCAATGGATAAAGCACTTGCAAAAGTCGTAACGGACTTGAGTTAGGTACTGGTACAGCAACTCTTAATTGAAGATTTCCACTTGAAACAGGCTCGATTTTGGCGTAGTCAAGACCTCGCCTGATGGTTTGTAACACTGAGGCATCGGGCGCATCAGGAACGAGAGACCCTATAAGTCCGCTGCTCCATGGTGGCAAAATTCTGCCAGTATTCGAGTGAAGACTAACTTGTATGAATCCTCCATCCTCTCTCAGTTCATCCATTAGTCTTGCCATACCTCCATCCGATCTTGATTGGTCGATGCGATTCGCCGCTGTTCGAACATCCTCGAGTACATCATACTTGATTGTTTCGAGTGATGATCGACCCAGAAGAAGAGCATCGTCTAATGCTTGCTCAATCTTTACATCGAACCATGAATCTATTCCTCTGCTCATCGAATTAACCGCGAAAAAGTAAACGATTATCAAGGGGGTTAGGGTTAACATAGAAAAAGCTCCAGCAAACCGAAGTGTTAATCGAGAACCCATTACTTGGGATCTAAATTCTCGGACTAATTTCCAAATGTTTAAAGTGGTTAGAAGAGCTAGAATTATCACGCCTATTATGTTGAATGATATTAGCGCTAAATAATAATCATCGAAAAGGTCGACATCTTGTGTTGCTAGCGTGAGAAGAAATGAGGCACCTAAGAAGAGTGTAGACAAAAAAATCGTTGGCCCTGGCCCTAAGATTCGTGATGCTATTGAATTATATCCCATTGTCTCCACTCACTGGTTTGCTGCCATTCGGGAAAAAAGAATGTCATCAATCTCAAAGGTTGCGGTAAAGCATTAGTTTTGAGTACAGCTCTAAGACGCGCTATTAGGCGATTATTATCTTGTTCTAGATTCTTTAATTTCTCTGATGACCGAAATCGTGACAAAGAATTTAGAGCTTCTATTAGGGTTGAATAACTTTTCATTTGATTCGATGCTAAATCATTTATCAAGTAACGCCCGGAAAGTGGATGATAGTCAAGAATATATTGATATTGCCAGCTTGATATTACTTGTTTCAAAAGAAAGTTGTTTTGTTTCATTAATTGCATTTCAATTGCTAAAGTTAATGGAATGCCAGCTCTTAGAGCATCGGACGGAGCATTATCTAAACTTAATTCCAGTTGAGCGTCTGTTCGAAGTCTATTTCTTTCTATGACTGAAGTTCCCTTTAAAATGACAAAGTCAGCATATACGGTTGATAGGTTTAAGCATTGGGCTCCAAGCAACCCTAAAAAGAAGATTATTGACTGTAGTTTTTTTATTTGAGTGCCTCGTCAATATCTTCAAGCAGTGATCTTTATGCTCATTATAAGACCAGTTTTGCTCTAATTCGACACGCGTTCAAGCATTGCGTAAAAGAAACCATCTGGGCCACTTGGTTGAGGTAACAGTTGAATTCCAAGATTTGTCACTATACCAGCTTCGGTCTGAACCAATTTAATTTTCGCATCCTGTGTATTGCTCAAAAAACGCTCTATTACTTGATCATTTTCAGGCGGTAAAATAGAGCAGGTAATATATAATAGTCTTCCACCAGGTTGTAGAAGTGGCCATAAAGAAGTAAGCAACGATATTTGTAGCTTAGAAAATTTTAATATATCACTCTTTCTTCGATTTAGCCGAATATCAGGATGGCGTCGAATGACACCAGTGGCAGAACATGGGGCATCGATAATAATAAAGTCAAACAGTTTGCCATTCCACCATCTTTCTGGATGAAGAGCGTCTCCACTGATGACACAGGCATTCAAACCTAAGCGATCAAGATTGTCTTTAATATTGTCAGTTCTTTCAGGTAGATCCAAACAAGTTATAGCTATTGGTGACTTAGCAAATTCTAAAAGGTGGCATGCCTTACCTCCAGGGGCAGAGCACGCATCAAGTATTTTTTTTTCAGACAAATCTCCAGTGAAAAGTGGTGTTAGTTGGGCACCTGTATCTTGTACTGATACATGACCCTCAGCAAATCCTGGAATTTGACTCACTGGAAGAGGCCGCGACAATGTTATTGCTGATGAAATCAAATTTGATTTTAGGGCAGACAAACCAACCAATGAGAGACAATTAAGATAGTCGTTTACCGTATTATTTTTTATATTTACCCTCAACGACATTGGAGGTTTTTCGTTATAGGCTTCTAAAATAGAGATCCAATAATCAGGCCAATAATTTTGAAGTTCTCTGGTGAGCCAAATAGGCATTGAATCACTAATTTTTGATTCTCCTCCAGTTTTGTTATTACGATTTTTTTGATTTCTACGCATTACAGCATTCACTAGTCCACACATATGACTTTTTTTAAGGAGCTTACAACTCTCAACTGTGCTAAAAATTATTGAATAGTCAGGTTCGTTGAGATGATCTAATTGATAAAAACCGCATAGTAATATTGATTCAATAATTTTTTCGTTTTTTTCTAAGGGGTGATGTAGAAGCTTGGCTAGCAGCTTTTTGTAGTGAAAGTACCATCGAATTGTCCCCCAGGCTATTTCCTTAATTTCGCCATACGCACCTTCAGGCACCGTGGATAATCTTTTGATGGATGCTTTCGTTAATGATGTTCCTCTTTCACTGACATCAGAAACAATGAGAGAGGCTGTAATACATGTTTTAGGGCTTGGCATGAACTGCATCCTGGAATCGTTCACCTAGATTGATGCTATAACCATTTAGAAATTCTGAAACGTCAATTGGTCTTCGACCAGGTATTTGCACTTGTAGCAAGTCCAAAAAACCATTACCTGTTTGTACTCTAATTTTGTTTTTTTCGATTCCAACAATAGTGCCAGGTAGTTCATGGTTATTTGATCTGCCGTGAGTGGCACGATGCACTATAAGTATCTGCTTACCAAGTATGGTTCTAGCTAATGGTTTTGGATTGAATGCACTAATTTTTCTCGCTAATTCAATAGCTGACTTATTCCAATCAAGCCAGCGCTCATAGTTATTGATCTTATGGGCATACGTAACATATTTTTCCTCTTGTTTTCTGCCTTCAGCCGTTCCTGCCAGTATTTGTGGTAGTTTAGAGATTAAAAGCTGAGCTCCAGCAGTAGCTAGTTTAGTGTGCAGGGAACCGCTAGTATCATCTTTATAGATTGGAATCATTTTCTGAAACAGTAGATCACCGGCATCTAGTTCCGTAGCCATGCTCATCAAAGTAACACCAGTTTGAGAGTCACCAGATTGAATAGCACGCTGAATCGGCGCAGCTCCACGCCAGCGTGGCAAAAGAGATGCATGAATATTGAAACAGCCTTGAATTGGCACGTCTAGCACTTCACTTGGGAGGATTATCCCGTACGATACTACTAAAATTATTTCTGGTTTTAAACTTTTTAGCTTAGACAACTCGCCCGTAAAATTATTCGGTTGAATCACGTCAAGATTGTGTTCTCTAGCGCAAAGCTTTATGGGGCTATAGCTGAATTTTTTACCTCTACCGGTACGTTGGTCGGGTTTTGTATATACAGCCGCAATTTCGTAACCAGCATCTAACAAGGCTACTAGGCTTGGAACCGCGAAATCGGATGTTCCCGCAAAGACTATAGGCAATTTTGAAATTGGTAACTGTTTTGACGGAATGTTAGTAGCTCAGAGGGCGATGGCATGATCCCCAGATTCGTTTCTAGTTTTTAATCGATGATCTTTGGTCAACTGTTTTTTAATCCTAATCTGCTTTAATCTAGTTAAGTAGTCCACGAATACTTTCCCATCTAAATGATCTAGCTCATGCTGAATACAGATTGATAGAATACCATTAGCGGTCATTTCATATTCATGGCCATCTAGATTTAATGCACTAACAGTGATTTCTTCGGACCTTACAACTGGAGCAATAATGCCCGGAATCGATAAGCATCCTTCTTCTGTTTCAACTTCACCCTGACGTTCTTTTATGATGGGATTAATCAACACCTTTAAATCATTTCGATCTTCTGAACAATCAATTACAACTACTCGTTTGGTGACATTAACCTGTGTTGCTGCCAGTCCGATTCCCGGAGCTAGATACATTGTTTCAGCCATATTTTCAGCTAATTCACGTATATGATCGTCGACAATCTCTACAGGTTGGGCTTTACGCCTCAATCTTGGATCTGGATATAAGAGAATATCTAAAACGCCCATAATTATGATGAAACGTCCAAATTTGTTTGGTTTGTTTTAATCAGTTGATCAAAGCTTAATCTATCGCTACGATGTTTATATATGTGAACCATGCGTCAATTGTAGCGGATTTTTTGACCATCGGGAATTAGGAATTTATTAAATTTGTTTACTAAAAACTGTGAAATAATGAATATAGCCTATTTTTTAGGATTGACGAGTGAGTAACTTTGCCCCATGCTCATATCAGTATGGTTTGAGAAAAAATTAATAGAACGGAAAATAAAGTCTCAAATTTGGTAATGAAAGTGGCGTAAGTTTGCACTTTTTAAGTATAAGTGGATGAATAATAAATATTAGAGAACAAATATCTAGTCTCATGGTATATAGCTCGTTTGTAATAGGAAACACAATAGAAAAAAATTTATGAAAAAGTCACTAGTCATTGTAGAGTCGCCGGCTAAGGCTAAAACAATCAGCAAATATTTAGGCACTAATTTTATAGTTAAATCAAGTGTTGGTCACATTCGTGATCTTCCTGTTGGTGGTCGAAACAAATTAGATTCTAAACAAAGAGCTCAGCAAGCTGCTCTTACTCGACGAATGAATCCGGAGGTTAAAGCAAAATATAAGAAAGAAAAAGCGTATAAAAATCTTGTAAACAACATGGGCGTAGACCCGGAAAATCAATGGACAGCTATGTATGAAGTATTACCGGATAAAGCAAAGATTGTTACTGAACTAAAAAAGATTGCTTCCGATTCGCAGTTAGTTTATTTAGCTACAGATCTTGACCGAGAAGGGGAGGCTATCGCATGGCATTTGATGGAAGTGATTGGCGGAGATGAAGAGCGTTATCGCCGGGTGGTGTTTAATGAAATTACTAAAGATGCTATACAACATGCATTTGAAAAACCAACTGCAATAGATAATCACAAAGTTGAGGCACAACAAACTAGACGTTTTTTGGACAGAATTGTGGGATTTATGATCTCACCTCTGCTTTGGGCCAAGATTGCACGCGGCCTTTCTGCTGGCAGAGTGCAGTCAGTAGCTGTTCGTTTATTGGTAGAGCGGGAACGTGAAATAAAAGCATTCATCCCAAAAGAATACTGGGAGCTATATGCCAATACTCATTTCGATGGGCTTGAGTTACAACTTCAGGTTGTAAAAGAAAATGGAAAAGCATTTAAACCATCTTCGAAAGAAGACATAGATGTTGCGTTAGGATTATTGAAAGCTAGCAGATACGATGTTGCTAAGCGAGACGACCGAGCTACAAAATCAAGACCTAATCCTCCCTTAATTACATCTACTCTTCAGCAATCTTCTAGTGCTCGATTAGGCTTTTCTGTAAAAAAAACTATGATGCTTGCTCAGAGGCTATATGAGTCAGGCTTTATTACCTATATGCGGACGGATTCCACTAATCTGAGCAATGAGTCGATACTAAAGTGTCGTGAATTTATAGAAGAAGAGTACGGCGAAAAGTATTTACCCAAAAAGCCAATCCTATATGCTAGTAAAGCTGGTTCGCAGGAAGCTCACGAAGCGATTCGTCCAACTGATGTGCGTAAACTCTCTTCTGATATAAAAATCGATCAAGATCAGAGCCGCTTGTATAATTTGATTAGGAACTATTTTTTGGCGTGCCAGATGGTCGATGCAGAGTATAAAAGCTCTGTGATTATGGTGACTGCGGGAAACTTTGAATTGAGAGCAAAAGGACGAATTACTCAGTTTGACGGATATACCAGAGTGTTACCCACTACGGGAAAACAAGAAAATTCTGAGCTACCTGATTTTAAAGTCGGCACATCTCTAGAATTAAAACAGTTAGAGCCTTATCAAAGATTTACCAGACCACCTTTAAGATATACAGAAGCCAGTTTAGTTAAGGAGCTCGAAAAGCGTGGAATTGGACGACCTTCGACATACGCAACGATAATTTCTACGATTCAAGATCGCGGCTACGTTACTTCAAAAAACCGGCGTTTTGTGGCAAAAAAAATCGGCGAAATAGTAACTGATCGGTTGACAGAAAATTTTTCTGATTTAATGGATTATGGCTTTACTGCGGAAATGGAGGCGACACTAGACGAAATTGCTGATGGAAAAAAAAGTTGGAAGCTGGTTCTTGACACTTTTTATGTCAATCTAAAGACAAAACTAGATGAAGCTGCTGGAGATGGGGAAGGGAAAACAGCTATTGGTGGAATGCGAGCTAATCTACCTACCGAAACAAATATTGCATGTCCAGAATGTGAACGAAATCTGCAAATTCGAAATGCAGCAACAGGGGTATTTTTAGGATGCTCAGGTTATACCCTGCCCGTTAAAGTCCGATGCACAAAAACGATTAATTTGGTGTCTGGCGATGAGATTGAAGATAGTTTATTTGATGAGGAAATCGAGACTATAAAGCTTATTGAAAAGCGGAGATGTTCAATTTGTCAGAGCGCAATGGAAGAATATTTAATTGATGAGACTCGAAAGCTACATGTCTGTGGAAATAATCCAGATTGTTTTGGGCAGGAAGTTGAATTTGGATTATTTAGATTAAGAGGTTACGATGGGCCTGTACTTGAGTGTGACAAGTGCGCTTCCGATATGCAGTTGCAGACCGGTCGGTTTGGAAAATATTTTCGTTGTACAAATGAAGATTGCAGCAATACTAGAAAATTGCTTAAAAATGGAGAACCAGCACCACCCAAAGCAGATCCAATCCCTATGCCGCACCTATTATGCGAAAAAGTGGATGATTACTATCTTTTGCGTGATGGCGCGTCCGGTATTTTTCTAGCGGCAAGTAAATTTCCAAAAAATAGAGAAACTCGAGCGCCGCTTGTTGAAGAAGTCTGTAGTGTTGAAGATCAGCTTGAGCCAAAATATAAATTTCTCGCAAAAGCTCCAAAAACAGATCCTGATGGAAACAAAACCCAAATTCGATATAGTCGAAAGACTAAGGAACAATATGTATTGAGCGAAGTTAACAAAAAACCGACTGGCTGGACAGCGTTTTTTATAAATGGTAACTGGGTGGAAAAATCTCCAGTTAAATCAAAAGTTAAGACATCAGATTCAAGAGGCAGAAGAAGTAACAGGTCTCTGAATAATTAACGTTTAGTTACATTTTTGTCCAGCGCTAGAATAGATCTTCAAGAGATGGCATTGTGTTCGACATGTTTGCGTCAATTGCTGGCGCTCCTCCTTGAATAAGAGCATGAGGTTCTGTTCCCATTAGGAAAAATTCTTTGTAGCCTTTGGGGTCATCTACTGCGACAGCATCGCCAGTGGTTTGATCTACCCATGCTGTAATTATATTTTCTGGTGGCTCAAGATTTTTCTCAGGTTTTCCATTTAATGCAACTGCCATATATTCTATCCATATTGGTAGCGCAGCACGCGCTCCCGATTCGCGAGCTCCTAAATTTTTTGGTTGATCAAAGCCAACCCAAATGCTCGTAGCAACATCCGGATTGAAACCACTAAACCAGGCATCACGAAAATTATTTGTTGTACCGGTTTTTCCAGCGATGTCGTCGCGGTTTAGCGTGAGAGCCCGACGACCGGTCCCGTTCTGGATTACCCCCTTCATTAGCTCTGTCATCAAGAAAGCATTTTCAGGTGATATCACTCTTTTAGAGTATCGTGGATCGTACAAAACTATGTTACCCGAGCTATCAAGTGGTTGGGTATTTAGTTCGCAATCAGGACATAGCATAGTTCTATTTGCATATTCTACAATTTCACCATTTTGATTTTCTACTCTTGCGATGAAATAGGGTTCAATAAGATGTCCGCCATTCGCGAATACCGCATAAGCACGTACCATCTCCCAGGGAGATATATCAGCGGAACCTAAAGCCAAAGATAAACCATTCGGTAGAGTTTTTTGGTCAAATCCAAATTGTTGTAAGTGTTCGCGTACAAGCGCCGTTTCCATACCACGCACTAGCCGCACTGAAACTAGATTAAGAGATTGTGCTAAAGCCTGACGCAGTCGAGTCGGCCCGAAAACTTTTTTACTATAGTTTTCTGGACGCCAAGTATCTCCCCAAGAATCTTCTACAACTATTGGAGCGCCACTAACCAGAGTGGCTGGCGTAAATCCATTGTCAAGTGCTGCAGAATATATAAATGGTTTTATATTAGATCCAGCTTGTCTTCGAGCTTGTGTCGCACGATTAAATTTTCCAGAGTAAAAATCAAAACCTCCGGTTAATGCTAACAGAGCCCCATCATTTGGATCGATCGATACAATAGCGCCCTGGATTTCTGGTATTTGAGCTAGGTGGATATCGCTATCAGAGGCCTTGATATAGATGATGTCACCAGTCTTAAAATCTTCGATTACATTAAGATTAGCCCATTTCCATCCTAAGGGCCACATAGTTTTCTTTTGTCCTGAGGCAAACAGAACATTCATCGATTCCATTTTGACTTCCAGAATTGTTGCCGCTTTAAGGCCACCAACTAAAGGATACTGGCTTAGAATCTCCCTTATAGATAATTCATTTTCTTCATAAATTTTTATGTGGCCTACAGGGCCAGAATATCCCTGTCGTTGGTCATATGCGATCAAACCATTACGTAATGCATTATTTGCTGCTGATTGATTTTCACTATCTATAGTAGTGTAGACATTATAGCCGGATGTGTATGCGGCTTTACCATAACGGTTTACCATATAAGATCTTGCCATTTCTGCAACATATGATGCTTCAACTTCAATTGGAGCAATATGTCGTGTAGCTTTAATGCCACTATTTTTTGCAGTAATGAATTCTTTTTCGTCAATATATGCAAGATTTCGCATTCGCCCCAAAACGTAATCGCGCCTCAAGCGCGCGGCTTCTGGATTTATCACTGGATTAATTTTGGAGGGAGCTTTTGGAATTCCTGCTAATGTCGCTATCTCGGACAAGGTAAGCTCATCAAGTTCTTTGTTGAAATAGACTGAAGATGCTGCAGAAAAACCATAAGCTCTTTGACCAAGAAAAATTTTATTTAAGTAAAGTTCTAAGATTTTTTCCTTACTAAGTTTTCGTTCCAGTTCGAAAGCAAGCAGAACTTCTTTCAGTTTTCGTGTATAGGTTTTTTCTCTGCGGTCAAGGAAGTAATTTCCCGCAACCTGCATGGTGACTGTGCTGGATCCTTGAACTATATCGCCCGACTGAATGTTAACAATCAGAGCTCTTATGACGCCAAAAAAATCTACTCCATGATGTTCGAAAAATCTGTCATCTTCACCTGCTAAGATAGCATTTATTAGAAGTGCAGGCGTTTCTTCTATTGTAATTGGATTGCGTTTTTGATCACCGAATTCGGCAATGAGACGGCCGTCTATAGTGTATATCCGAAGAGGAATATCGATATTTTTTTGTTTTAGTTCAAGATCAGTAACTGAAGGCAGAGTGGGTAGTATAGAAAAAGCTACGTATCCGCCACCGATACCGCAAAGCAGTAAAATTCCCAAAAAAATCCAGAAAATAGATTTTAGTGCTGTTTTCACTTATATTCTTCTCGGGAAGGCATAGGATATGTTTATTATTTAAGTGTTTTCTATGACTTTAATATACTAGCTATCATTAGCATAAGACTTTTAGTTTAACAGGATAAATTACTTTATCTTTAGTCATTGAGGGATGTAGCAGAAGCTCTATACAAGCGTTATGCAGGGCAGGCGTTTCCTTTTTGCGTTACCATTAATGGTTTGAAGCGTTTCGGGGAGCGTATTTTATAGTTAAACCTGTTTTTCGGAGCGAAAAATTTATCGACTTTGCAATGATTTTTAGCACATTTTGCGGAAAAAGCAGAAAAACTAGGGGGGGTGTTTGGAAGCCCAAATTTGTATATGATTTGTGTTCTATTTTGGGTGTCGTTTTTCCTGCATCTTCCTATTGATCAAGTTGATAGAATTTGATAGTTTGCAATCGCTTCATCTAGGGAGTGGTTGTTTGTCATGATCCGAACAAGCAATATTTATTTAGTTGGCCCAATGGGTGTGGGGAAAACAACAATAGGAAAGTCTTTAGCTAAGACCTTAGGTCTTGAATTTCTTGACACAGATAAAGAAATTGAGACTAGAACTGGTGTATCTATTATGACCATTTTTGACATCGAGGGTGATGTTGGGTTTCGAAAACGGGAAACTCAGGTTATCTCTGAATTGGTAAACCGTCGAGGGGTTGTTTTAGCAACTGGAGGCGGGTCAATCCTGCATATCGAGAATCGGCGTATGCTACGAAATAGTGGTTTAGTCGTATATCTCTATGCAACCTTAGAGATGCAGTTAGAACGAACCAAGAATAGTGAAACTAGACCACTTCTCAGAAACAAAAATAAAAAAAAAGTACTAGAAAAATTGATGAGCGAAAGAGAATCCCTTTATCGCCGAGAAGCTGATATTATCTATGTGACTGGTGATCAGGCTCCTCATATTGCTGCTGAAGAGATTGCGACTAGGGTCCGACAAAAATGGCAATCCTAAAAGTTAACTTGTTAGATCGCAGTTATCCAATTTATGTTGGTTCAGGCCTTTTGTCTGATCGTGATTTGATTCGACGATTCATTGGTGGAACGGAAGTTATTATAATCAGCGATGAAATTGTTGCAGACCTTTATCTTGAAACCTTGATCGGTCAGTTATCTGGATATAACGTAGTGTCTAAAATCTTACCGGTTGGGGAAGAACAAAAAAATCTTAACACTGTTAGTCTCATACTGGATCTTATGTTGAAAGCTTCTTTTGGACGGTCTGTTACCGTCATTGCTTTAGGAGGAGGAGTTGTAGGTGATATAGCTGGTTTTGTTGCCTCTTGCTTTCAGCGTGGCGTTGACTTTGTTCAAATACCTACCACGATGCTTGCGCAGGTAGATTCATCGGTAGGAGGAAAGACCGGTGTTAACCACCCTCTAGGTAAGAATATGATTGGGGCTTTCCACCAGCCAAAGTGTGTAATTTCAGATATAGATACTATCCGTTCTTTGGAATCCCGACAACTCTCTGCCGGTCTAGCGGAAGTGATCAAATATGGACTAATCCAAGACTTAAAATTTTTTAATTGGTTATCAGATAATATCGAAAGTTTGTTAAATTGTGAAAAACAAACCCTAACTGAAACGATTCTCCAATGTTGTCATATTAAAGCCAATATCGTTGCCTCAGATGAGCGTGAGATTGGTACGCGTGCATTACTGAATTTGGGACATACATTTGGTCATGCCATCGAAACTGAGCTTGCATATACTGATTGGCTACATGGTGAAGCAGTGGCGGTCGGGATTGTAATGGCCGTAAGAATGTCGGAAAAACTCAGATGGTTAAATAATAATGAGGTGAAAAGAATTTGTGATCTATTCGAGCGAGCTAACCTTCCGATAATGCCTCCAAAGCAAATGAATGAAGAGATTTTCATGCGCCACATGTCTCATGATAAGAAGGTCTCAAACGGCAGAATCAGACTGGTACTCATGGAGTCAATTGGTCGAGCAAAACTGGTCTCTGATTATCCAGATGAAGTATTAAGTATCATTTTGCAAGAAAATTGTTAGTTCTTTGGTTGCCTCAATTGAAGCCTTTTTTAATAAGGCCTAAAACTAAAATGCATGTACTAAGGTATTGTTACGCTTAATTTACGGCAAAAAACGATGTCTTGCTGCTAAATCAGAACCTGGATATGTGCGAAATCTCCTTAATGTTCCGGAATTTAGACCAGACTTTGCATCAATTGGTTGAATCCACTAAAGGCTTGTAGCTATACTTAATTTGCCGACGATTGTTATGTGATGGCAGCGGCCCCCGCATAGATGATGCATTGCTATTATTGTTAACATTCTATTTAGATATAGATTGTGTGGCACTAAATACGCAACTGAGTTGTCGAGATCGAGAGGTTTGTCCGGGTCAATTTGATAGTAAATCATAATGAATATGCTTTTGAAGAGATAATCAAACCAAAATGCTTACCAGACCAGAAAGAATAGGTCTTTATGACCCTGCGTTTGAACATGAAAGTTGTGGTGTTGGTTTTGTTGCGCACATTAAGGGAATTAAAAGCCACTCGATAATGGATGATGCCTATAAGGCACTACAAAGTATGGATCATAGAGGCGCGGTTGGTGCAGAAGAAAATACTGGGGATGGTGCAGGTATTTTAACTGCGTTGCCAGATCGTTTTTTGAGGCGTGTTATAGCAGAAGAATCGGGGGAGCTTTTGCCCTCATCGGGTTCTTACGGTACCGGTATAGTATTTCTTCCTCGGGATCCAGCGGAGAAAAAAAAATGTCGTGAAGTCATAGAGCAGATTATATTGGATCAGAATCAGCGAGTAATTTGTTGGCGCCAGGTTCCGGTTCGATCAAATTTTGCCAAGCTAGGTTCAATCGCCGCAGCTTCCGAGCCGCATATGGAGCAGGTAATTGTTGCAGCATCAAGCAAGCTATCGCAGTATGCGTTTGAACGAATTCTTTATATTATCCGGAAACGTGCGACACACCAATTAAGAGCAGATAGCTCGCTAAAACAACGAGACATGTTTTATATTTGTTCGTTATCCAGCATGCTAATTGTGTATAAGGGTATGTTACGAACTTCACAGTTAATGCCTTATTTTCCTGATTTAACTGACCCTGATTATGAAAGCCATCTTGCTATGTTCCATTCAAGATTTTCTACTAATACGTTTCCTAGCTGGGATCGTGCGCAGCCCCAAAGATTGATGGCCCACAACGGCGAGATTAATACTCTGCGCGGTAATTTAAATTGGATGCGGGCTCGCGAAGGCGTGATGGAGAGTGAGACTTTTGGAAGAAACCTAAGAAAATTGTTTCCTATTGTTGAGCCAGATTGCTCAGACTCAGGCAGTTTTGACAATGTCTTAGAATTTTTATTGATGGATGGTAGGGCATTGCCTGAAGCTATGATGACAATGATTCCTGAAGCTTGGCAGAAGCACCATAGTATGGACGAGTCAAAGAAGTCATTTTATGAGTATCAATCGACTTTAATGGAACCGTGGGACGGACCTTCCTCAATTGTTTTTACAGATGGACATTATATTGGAGCCATACTTGATCGAAATGGATTACGTCCCAGCCGATATTACATTACTAACGATGATCGAGTAATTATGGCAAGCGAAGTTGGAGTGCTTCAAATAGAACCCGAAAGAATTATAGAAAAAGGTCGTCTTAAACCGGGACGTATGTTCCTAGTAGATTTCAAAAAGAAAAGATTAGTTCCTGATAGCGAACTAAAAGCAAATCAAGCCAGAGAAAAACCATATAAAGATTGGCTGAAACGGCAACGGATTACCATGCCACAGATCACACGAACCATCGATCTATCGCCTCGCTCAAATACAGAGGGCTTATTGTCTAAATTGCGCGCATTTGGTTACACTCGTGAATCGATTGAACTTATGCTGATCCCACTAGTAACTGATGTCCGTGATCCTGTCGGGTCAATGGGAAATGATTCGGCGCTAGCCTGTCTTACAGGTCAATCACGGTTACTCTATGATTACTTCCGCCAGTTGTTTGCTCAAGTCACGAATCCCGCGATTGATTCAATCAGAGAAGATATTGTTATGTCTTTAGCATGTTATGTAGGTCCAGAAAAAAACATTTTGAATCCAGTGGAGGAGAATTGCCATAGATTGTTAATTGAACATCCTATACTTACTAATCAGGAGCTATATTCTATTCGAGAAATGCAGCATGGTGATTGGCGTACTTCAATAATTGATATCACTTTCGATCGTGAATTTGACTCTAAAGACCTCTTAAAGATACTTAAGAAAATCTGCGCTGATGCCGAATCCGCAGTAGATTCGGGGTATAGTATTGTTATTCTTTCAGATCGTAATATTGAAGCTGACAGACCTGCAGTGAGTATGTTGTTGGCCGCAAGTTCGGTTCATCAGCATTTGGTTAGAAAAGCAAAAAGAACACAAGTTGGTCTAGTTGTTGAGACTGGTGAAGCTAGCGAAGTACATCACCATTCATTGTTGATCGGATATGGTGTTGATGCGATAAATCCATATTTGGCGTATGAAGCGCTTTGGCATGTACAGCAAGAAAATAGAATACCAGATCACTTACATGATGAATCTTCAGTAGTGACCGCATATCGAAAAGGCGTTGCAAAAGGACTTCTTAAGGTCATGGGAAAAATGGGCATTTCCACTTTACAGTCTTACAAGGGCGCACAAATTTTTGAGGCAGTTGGTATAAAGGATGAAGTAATTGACTATTCTTTTACTCATACGGCTAGTAGAATCCAAGGTATAGGTTTTGATGTAATCGCTGACGAAACAATACGGCGACACGAGCTAGGATATCCGCGCGAATCTACTTTATCGAAAACATTCCTTCCAAATCCTGGTGAATATCACTGGAGGCCAGACGGGCGAAAGCATGGATGGGATCCAGAAACAATTTCGACTCTCCAAACAGCGGCGGTACAAAACAATAGAGAACTAAGAAAGCCGATGCTCAACGTTCAGAATTTAAGAAAAAAGGAAGTCGGAAATTTACGGGATTTAATGAGCTTTTGTTCGGACAAAATAAATGGGGTTGAGCTTAGTGAAGTTGAGCCTGCTTCTAATATTGTGAAAAGATTCTGCACAGGAGCAATGAGTTTTGGTTCTATATCGTCAGAGGCTCATGAAACGTTAGCAATTGCTATGAATCGGTTAGGAGGTAAAAGCAATACTGGCGAGGGCGGAGAGGATCCTAAAAGGTTTGAAGTTATGAATAATGGAGATTCAAAACGATCTGCTATCAAACAAGTTGCATCGGGACGTTTTGGTGTTACGGCATGGTATCTTACCAATGCGGATGAAATACAGATAAAGATTTCGCAAGGCGCTAAACCTGGTGAAGGAGGGGAATTGCCGGGTTCAAAAGTAGATGAGACCATAGCTAAAGTTAGATATTCAATACCGGGAGTGGGGCTAATTAGCCCGCCACCACATCATGATATCTATTCCATTGAGGATCTAGCGCAGTTGATTTACGATTTAAAAAATGCTAATCCTCTGGCAAGAATAAGTGTCAAGCTTGTCTCTGAGGTAGGTGTCGGCACTATAGCAGCTGGTGTTGTTAAGGCGCATGCTGACCAAATCGTGATTTCCGGAGATAGTGGTGGTACGGGAGCATCTCCATTAACCAGCATCAAGCATGCAGGACTGCCATGGGAGCTTGGAATTGCAGAAACGCATCAAACTTTGGTTATGAATGATTTACGAAGTCGGGTGGTGTTGCAGACTGATGGCGGCATGAAAACGGTCCGGGATGTTGTTATAGCAGCTCTTTTGGGGGCTGAGGAAATTGGATTTTCTACGGCGCCATTGATCGCGCTTGGTTGCATAATGATGAGAAAGTGTCACCTTAATACATGTCCGGTGGGTATTGCTACCCAAGATCCTGTGTTGCGCAAGAAATTTCATGGTAAGCCGGAGCATGTCGTTAGCTATTTTTTCCAAGTAGCTGAAGAAGTAAGAGAAATTATGGCAGGTTTAGGTTTTGTTTCTTTTCAAGATATGATTGGTAGATCAGACCTTCTAAAGTCTGATACCAGCGTCAATAATTCTAAAGTTGAAGGATTAGACTTGCGCGCTATTCTTCAACCTGCAAAAAATCCCTATCATGATGTTGGAGTCTCCAAGCAAATTGATCAACAGCATGGATTAGAAAATATTATTGACAAGACATATTTGATTAAATTATCGAAACCAGCATTGGAAAGTGACAAAGCTGTGCACATTGAGTTACCAATCACCAATACAGATAGAACTGTTGGCACGATGCTCAGCCATGAAATTGTCAAAAAACGAGGTGAAGAAGGTTTGCCCGATGATACCATTCATGTAAGGTTTAATGGTTCGGCCGGTCAGAGCTTTGGTGCATGGCTAGCGCATGGAGTCACATTAGAGCTTGAAGGTGATGCAAACGATTATGTGGGTAAGGGACTATCTGGGGGAAAATTAGTTGTATACCCGCCTAAGGTTAGCGAGTTTTGCGCCGAAGAGAACATTATTGTAGGTAATGTTGTTTTATACGGGGCAACCAGTGGTTCAGCATTTTTTCGAGGCATGGCTGCTGAGCGATTCTGTATTCGAAATAGCGGCGCAACAGCAGTCGTTGAAGGTTTGGGTGATCATGGTTGTGAATATATGACTGGCGGTACTGTAGTGATATTAGGACCTATTGGTAGGAATTTTGGCGCAGGTATGTCCGGTGGCGTAGCTTATGTTTATGGTGCAAAGAGAGACGCTTTTTTAGATAACTTTAATACAGAGATGATAGTTTTAGAACCTGTTTTAGAGACAGATTCCGATGTAGAGAAGCTTAAGGATATAATTCAGCAGCATTTTGATTCAACAAAATCCTCCGTAGCAATCCAGATTTTAGAAAACTGGATGACGGAGATCACTCAATTTATGAGAGTTATTCCTAGTGAATATAAGGAGATACTTTCTATTAAACAAAATCATAGTGACTGATTAACTTATGGGTAAACCAAAAGGATTTATGGAACTTAGTCGTGAAACGGTGCCCTACCGCGATCCGTTGATTCGACAAAAAGATTTTAAAGATATCTCTACTGCTCCCCTGCCATCACACATGGAAGATCAGGGTGCGAGGTGCATGGACTGCGGAGTTCCATTTTGCCAGTCTGAACATGGGTGTCCAATCGATAATCTTATTCCAGAATGGAACCATTTGGTATATCGAGGCGATTGGTATCAGGCTTTGTTACGTCTTGAAGAAACTAATAATTTTCCTGAATTTACAGGAAAAGTATGTCCAGCGCCGTGCGAGGGAGCTTGTGTTCTTGGAATTACCGATCCTCCAGTGACCATTAAAAATATTGAAAATGCTGTCGTCGATCGAGGATTTCAAGAGGGCTGGATCCAGCCAAAAAAACCACTAATTCGTACTGGAAAGAAAATTGCAATAGTCGGATCGGGCCCAGCCGGATTAACTGCGGCCGATGAATTAAACAAGCTAGGACACAGTGTTACTGTTTTCGAAAGAGCTGATCGTATTGGAGGTTTACTGACCTATGGTATCCCTAATATGAAACTCCAACAAGACGTGATTGATCGTCGCGTCGATCTCTTAAGGCAAGCTGGTGTTGAATTTATTACCCATACGAATGTTGGAAAAAAAATAATTTATTCGAAAGATCATTTGTTGAGCATTCTAAAAGATAGCGGAGTCAGAGTTAACAGTTTGCCTATAGAAGAAGTGCGTTCTAAATACGATGCATTGTTATTAACTACAGGCGCTACAGTGCCGCGAGATCTCCCAATCCAAGGAAGATCATTCGATGGCATTCACTTCGCAATGGATTATTTGACTCGCAGCACCAGAGATATGTTAGATGGAAAAGCGTTATCTCTATCAGCGAAAGGGCGAAGAGTTATTGTTATTGGAGGAGGAGATACGGGAGCTGATTGTATCGGCACTGCTCTGAGGCAAGGATGCAGAAGTGTTGTCAATTTTGAATTATCAGGGGAACCTCCATTAGATAGAGAATCTAACAATCCTTGGCCAAAATGGCCATTAATCTTTAGACAAGAGTATTCACATATAGAAGCGAAGGCTAGCTCAGGAGCAGATCCACGTTCTTATTGTGTGTTATCAAAAGAATTCATAGGAAATGATCAGGGACGAGTTAAGGGAATACGAACTATCCGTATAGATTGGAATAATCCAACGGATGATGCCCCATTCAGCGAGATAGCCGGATCTGAAGAAATTTGGGATTGCGATATGGTTTTATTATCTATGGGATTTATCGGACCTGAACACGCAATATCTGACGATTTACAGTTGGAATATGATCAACGTACAAATTATCGCACTCATGTTGAGAGTTATGAATCTAATCAGACAGGTGTTTTTGTGGCTGGTGATTGTCGAAGAGGTCAATCACTTGTGGTATGGGCGATAAATGAAGGTCGTGGAGCTTCAAGATATATCGATGGGTATGTCCAAGGGTTAAATTGAAAGGATAAAAAACTTTAATTATATGACGAATATAGTCCCACCCAATGAAAGACTTATTGTGGCTCTTGATGTGCCATCTATCAAGGAAGCAAGACATCTTGTAGATCTACTGGGGGAAACAGTCTGTTTCTATAAAGTAGGTTTAGAACTATTTCTTAGTGGTGATGTCTTTAAATTTTTAGATTGGTTAAGCGAAAAAAATAAAAAGATATTTGTAGATTTGAAATTTTTTGATGTGCCTGCGACCGTAGCTCGAGCAATGCAGCAACTTCAAGGTTTAAATATTACTTTTGCTACAGTGCATGGAAATGATTCGATGTTGCAGGCGGCGACGGAAGTAACGAGTGATGTTGGAGTTCTGGCTGTTACTGCGCTTACTAGCCTTGATCGCGGGGATTTAGATGATTTAGGCTTTGAATGTGATTTAAATGATCTAGTTTGTTCTCGTGCAAGACGGGCCGTAGAACATGGCTGTGTTGGTGTCGTTGCTTCTGGGCAAGAAACAAATATTATTCGACAGCATTTGAATAGAGATTTAATAATAGTTGTGCCGGGTATTAGGCCTATTGATAACAAGGATGATCAAAAGCGTACTGTTACTGTCAGTCACGCGTTTTATGATGGTGCTGACTATATTGTAGTTGGTCGACCTATACGAGATTCAAAAAATCCATCTAAGTCGGCAGCAAGCATTCAGAGAGAGATAGAAAGTACTGTTAATTTAAGAATCAAGAAAGAAACTAAAGAGTAAAAAATTTAGTAGAATCGCTAAACAGCGTTGGCTAAAATTAATTTGGCACTGGAACTGTGTAGTTGAGCCCAAGACGCCCCCCGTCTGCATAAATACATTCACCTGTAATATAAGAAGAATCATCCGAAGCTAAGAACAACGCAACGTTTGCGATTTCTTCAACGGTGCCACATCTTTCCATAGGTGTTCTAGATAGAATCGCATGTCGTTTTTCTTCGTCTGACATGATCTGTTTTAGCATATCGGTCATTATGCTTCCTGGACCAATCGCATTGACTCTAACACCATGCTTCGCAAGACCAACAGCCATAACCCTTGTTAATTGATCCAAACCACCCTTTGAGACGTTATAAGGCAAAATAGTTGGAATTGTCATTACACCATTAACAGAAGATAGATTTACGATGCTACCGTGTCCTGCTTCAACCATATGGCGTGCGGTTGCTTGGCTAAGTAAAAAAGCTCCTTTTAGATTGACGGCAATTACACTATCAAAATCTTCTTCACTGATTTCTAATATCTCACCACTACGGAGTATCGCTGCATTATTTACACAAATATCGATTTTTCCATATGCATCAAATATCATTTCAACGGTGTTGTCTACTTCTATTTTTTTTGATACATCACAGATAAAGAATTCAGCATTTCTTATTTTCGATGCATTTTTAGTCCCAACGGTCTCATTAACGTCTAAAAGCATTACTCGCGCCCCTTCCGTTGCGAATAAATTAGCAATAGCTAGTCCTATCCCCTGCGCAGCACCGCTAATAACAGCAACTTGGTTTTGTAGCTTCATATATGATTTTTCCTATACAAGTAGATGTTTGCTCTCCAAGGATACACGAATGAATGCCTAATATAGTAATTTGGTTAAGTGTTAATGTGCAATAGGATTGTGACGCAGTACAATGAAACTGTTATATAGTAATTGATCAGCTATCTACTGAGAAATAGAATATGAAATTGAGAGATATTGCGAAAACTATTGGTGGATATTGTAAGGGTGATGCAGATGTCGAGATTGATAGTCTGGCTCCTATACGCGGCGCTAGACCCAATCAGTTGACATTTGTTGCTAATTCGAGATTTCTCTCGCAATTAACCGAAAGCGATGCTGGTGCGGTTATTTTGAGGAAAAGTGACATTAACGCATGGGCTGGGCCAGCGATTATATGTGTCGATCCATATGTTGCGTATGCGCGAGCTGCTCAATTATTTCATCGTACCCCTTTGCCGGCAGTTGGTATACATTCAACTGCAGTTGTCGCATCGAATGCTAACATTGACCAATCTGTTTCTATAGGCGCTAACAGTATAATTGAAAATGGTGTTCATCTTGGGTCGGGTGTAGTAGTAGGGCCGGGTTGTGTTATCTCTGAAGGTTCTTCAATTGGTCGGGAGACACGTCTCTTTGCAAATACCGTGATTTATCACGATGTATCAATTGGTGAACGCTGCATCGTGCAAAGTGGTGCGGTTTTAGGTAGTGATGGTTTCGGTAATGCCTGGAAAGAAGAAAAGTGGATTCGAATACCGCAATTAGGTAGCTTGATTATTGGGGATGATGTGCAAGTCGGAGCTAACACAACTATCGATCGCGGGAGTCTTGGTGATACCAAAATAGGTAACGGAGTAGTAATTGATAATTTGGTACAAATTGCTCATAACTGTGAGATTGGGGATCATACAGGAATCGCAGGTTGTGTTGGTATCGCTGGTAGTGTGGTTATTGGTAGAAATTGCACTTTAGCTGGTGGAGTTGGGGTTGCCGACAATATCACAATTGTCGACAATGTACATATTACGACAATGACTTCGGTCACCTCACCTATTACGTTGCCTGGCACGTTTTCATCTGGAACTGGTTTGATGCCTAGTCAACCTTGGAAGCGAAGCATTGTCAGGTTTCGCCAGCTTGACAATATAGTGCGCCGTTTAAGATCGCTTGAGCGTAGGATCGATAAATAATTGTTTATGCAATTGATTTCCATTGCCGGAGCTGAGTGTCAAATATTTGGCAGGGAGTAAAGTTTTTTTTGTAATTCATTTTCGGTGAGTCCTTGATCCAGTAACCAAGGTAAAGCCACAGACATTCCATCTCGCGACAGAGTTCAATTTCATAGAGAATAGCGAGTATTCCTAGGCTTCTTGTCAATTCATTAGGTTCGTAAAATGTGTAAACTGCAGAGAGTCCATTTGATACGTGATCGATTATTGAAACTCCCACTAAACGACCATTTATACGCATTTCAATCAGAAATGTATTAATGCTTGAGTGAATCAAAAATTTTTGGTAATTAGCGGGATCAGGGTTATCCATTCCGCAATCTTTATGCCTAGCTTTTTGGTATTTATAATACAAATTAAAATGTTCTTGGCGATAGGTAGCTGGATATAATTGAAAATCAACATCGCTGTTTTTTTTCTTGACACGCCTTTGAGAGCGACTAATTATGAAATCGTTTATCACAACTCTAATTGATTGGCACTCAATGCAGGCCGGGCAGCTGGGCCGGTAATAAATTTCTCCATTGCGACGAAATCCATAACGAATTAGCTTGTCATATACCGACTGATTAGGGAAATCTGTTGAATCTCCGAAAATATTTGCAGCAGTTTTCTCACTCAAATAAGGGCATGGGTACGGCGAAGATTGGTATAGCTTTAGTTTTCTTTTTTGTTTCACAATAAATCTTTTGCCATTGCATTTAAATTCCATTTGTCTGAAAAAGTAGATACCACGATATTTTTTTTTATTTCTGATAAAAAATTATTCCTACTAATATTTTTCGCACCAAGGGATAATAAATGGGGAGACACAATTTGACAGTCAATTAATGAGAATTCCAATTTTTGCAAAAGCCAGTCAAGACCAATTAATGCAATCTTAGAAGCATTACTTTCTTTGAAGAACATGCTTTCACCAAAAAAAATTTTCCCGAGCGCGATACCATAAAGACCACCTACCAATAGGTCTTCAGTCCAGACTTCGACTGAATGCCCATAACCTATTCTATAGAGATCACAATAGGCATTATGCATATCTTGAGTGATCCATGTTCCGCTCCCCTTATGTCTTGGTTTTGCGCATTCTTTTACCACTTCTTTAAAACATCTATCCATTGTAATTGTGAAATTACTATGTTTAATTTTTTTCCTAAGGCTTCTTGAGATCTTTAGGCTACCTGGAAAAAGAACCGGGCGAGGATCAGGACACCACCACATAATTGGCTGATCTTCCGAATACCATGGAAAAATACCGTTTGAATAAGCTGTAAGCAGACACTCTTGGCTAAGATTGCCTCCAACAGCTAGTAATCCATCAGGAGTCGCGTTATTTTGATCGGGAAATTGATACCTTGTTTGTTTATCGTTAGAAAAACCAAATACTTGAGATCGCATAAGTTTCCGTCCTTAGTAGTAAAAAACCATTTTAAATCGATTAATTAAAGACTCTTCTTGTATGGTGAGTGATTTTCAAGAATGGCTTGATATTCCGCTACATTGGTTGTTTCTGATTGACTATATTTTTTTATTGCATTGAAGAATTCAGGATGTTTTATCCAGTGCATAGACGAAACAATAATTGGCATTAGACCTCTGTTTAGTTTGTGTTCTCCTTGAGCGCCAGCCTCAAATCGGGTTAGTTTGTTGTTAATACTATATTCTATTGGTTGATAAAAGCATGTTTCGAAATGTAGATTCCGAATTTTATCAGTTGATCCCCAATAACGACCGAATAATGCGTGTTTGCCTGATAGAAAAAATGCTGCAGCTATATTCTGATCTCTTTTTTTAGCAATTAAAAGCCGAATTTGTTTTGGCATAGTTTGAGCTAGAAGTTCAAAAAATGTTGAATTTAAATAACTAATGGCACTGTATCCTTTTATGGTACTCTGATAGCACGAAAAAAATAAAGACCAGTCATTTTCTGTAGCGGTCTCCCCAGTAAGCCATCTAAATGTAATGCCGTCGTTTTTTATACTACTACGTTCTTTCAAAATATTTTTTCTCTTTTTTGAACTTAAAACGCTCAAAAAGTCATCGAAGTCGCTGTAACCCTCATTCCGCCAATGGAATTGATTTGCATTTCTTTTGATAAATCCTATCTGGTTTAAGTGTAGATGGTCTTCGGAACTGGTGAAAAGAAAATGAGTGGAAGAAGCTGATTTTAGGTTCGCCAATTTTTGTGTCGCTTTTGCCAATTTTAATTCGACAGGCTGACAATTAATATCAGGATGAGTTAGGATTCGCTTTCCAGATATCGGCGTAAATGGTATCGTTATTATTACCTTAGGGTAGTAAGGGATACCCATACGTTGATAGGCGTGGGCCCAATCCCAGTCAAAGATGTATTCCCCGTAGGAGTGATATTTAAGGTAACATGGTGCTGCTGTGATTAATTTTCCGTTATCATACATACCAAGATGATGTGGATCCCAACCAGTTTCTCGTGCAACACAACCTGATTTTTCTAATGCAGATAGAAACTCGTACCGTAAAGCAGGTGAATCTGAGGGAACTAATGAATTCCACTCGGATGAATCAATCTCATCGAGCGACTTGTGTATTGTTACATCAGCAGGAAAGCCTTTATTATTGCTCTTCATTTTGTAATAGGGCGAGTATTTTTTTTCTTTGTTTTTTGGAGATATTTTTTTATGGATAGATTCACTATCGTATTAGCACAAGTGAATGTTGTTGTTGGGGATATTAGTGGAAATGCTACTCGTATAATTGATATTTGTTCTAAAGCTAAAGCCAAATTCGATTCGGAATTTGTGGTTTTCCCAGAGCTCGCATTAACAGGTTATCCGCCAGAAGATTTGTTGCTTCGAGATGATTTTATCCGAAAAGTTCAAGAGGAATTGACTCGTATTAGTAATGAAATTGTAACAACCGCAATTGTAGGTCATCCACACCGAAGTGCTGATGCATTGTATAACGCAGCATCTGTTGTAGGTCGCGGTAAATTATTGGCAAGATATTACAAGCGACATCTCCCGAACTATAGCGTATTTGACGAAAAAAGATACTTTAATTCTGGAGAAATTCCCTGTGTATTCAAGTTTGATGGTCTAAATATAGGATTGACGATTTGCGAAGATATTTGGCATGAGGGACCAGTTGAAGACAGTGTACAAGCAGGCGCAAATATCTTAGTGAACATTAATGCTTCTCCTTATCATGTTGAAAAAGCAAATGATAGGGAAGTAAATGTTGTCTCTGCCAAAGCAAAACGGAGTAATCTGCCTATTGTCTATCTTAATATGGTTGGGGGTCAGGATGAATTGGTATTCGATGGTGGTTCTTTTGTTTCAGACCACCTTGGAAATATTAGCCATAGAGCAAGATCATTCGATGAGGAGATCTTCAAAGTTTGTTTCAATAGCCAGTTAATTCCTGTAAAAGGCAATATCACTCCTATGTTAGGTTCTGATGCTAGTATCTATAAGGCTCTTTTAACTGGGGTGCGCGATTATGTCCACAAGAATCGATTTAAAGGCGCTATTGTTGGATTGTCAGGAGGTATCGATTCTGCACTTACTCTCGCAATCGCAGTTGATGCGCTTGGTGCTGGGAATGTTGAAGCCATAATGATGCCATCCCGATATACAAGATCAATCAGCAAAGATGATGCTATGCTAGAAGCGCTAAATCTGAGTGTTAGGTATCGGATTATAGAGATAGATGATTTATTCGATTTTTTCATCCAGAAACTAAGACCAGTGTTCGATGGGCTTAAGGAAGACGCTACTGAAGAAAACATTCAAGCTCGAATTCGAGCTACTTTATTGATGGCGGTATCAAACAAAACGGGTTCAATAGTTTTGACTACGGGCAATAAGAGTGAAATTGCAGTTGGATATTCAACTCTGTATGGTGACATGGCTGGGGGTTTTTCACCGATTAAAGATATACCCAAGATACTTGTTTATGAACTTGCTAAATATCGTAATAAGTTAAGCTCTGTTATTCCTGAACGAGTGTTTTCTCGCGCTCCATCAGCAGAGCTTGCTCCCGACCAGGAGGATCAGCAAACTTTACCTGACTACAAAATCCTAGATGCTATTCTTGAACTGTATGTAGAGAGTGATAAAACAATCGAAGATATAGTTGCAGCAGGATTTGACAAAGAAACTGTGGAAGATATTGTTTTGAGAGTAAATAAAAATGAATATAAAAGAAGGCAGTCAGCTCCAGGGGTACGCATCAGCAAAAGAGCTTTTGGTCGAGATCGACGTTATCCTATTACATCATTTTTTGTTTGAAGGTATGAAATCTATTTAAGCCTAAGCGATAGCAAGCCAATAGGTATTTTTTCTATTTTTTGTATTAGTTATCTTTTGGGAGATAAAAACTATTCGGATAATTTGTTTCGATTATTCGTTTAGTATCGAAATATAAATCCATAAGTTTCATTTTTTCATATGCGAGCAGCATCAAACCTAAACTATCTTCGATAGCGGCTGTTTCTGGATAATTCTCGATAACATGTTTTGCGCGAGCTAAGGCTGCAATATATGCACCCAGATCGAAATAATATTTTCCCACCGCGATTTCATGGCCAGCAATTATTTCCAATAAGTCACGCATTCTCTCTTGCGCGTCGGCCACATAGGAGCTTTCAGGGTATTTGATCATGAAGTCATTTAGCGCTTCAAATGAATGGGTCGCAGGCGTTATGTCCAGCTTAATTAAACTTACTCCAGATATTTCCTTAAATAGGGACGTCGAGGTATCAAACATTGCTAAAGCTCTGAAAAAGTAAGCGTAATCTGCTTGAGGATGAGTTGGATAGAGAAAAATGAAGTCATTCGCCGTAGATATTGCAAGCTCTGATTGCCCACTCTTGTAATAGGCATAGATAAGTTCTAATTTTGATTGTTCAGCATATGCTCCATAGGGATGCCGACGTTCAAGTGTATAGTAATACTTAATAGCGGTATCCCAATCTTTAGCCTCTAAATGTTGGCGAGCCTCGCGATGAATTTCCTCCGCAGTCCAATTAATCTCTTTTTCAGTGGTTGTACAACCAATCGAAAGGGTAGAAGCGAACAACCATAAGAGTTTTGTAAATTTGTGCAATTAGAGTAGAGTTAAATATTAGTGAAGGTAAATTATACTGTGATATCTAAAGAGTTGTCTCAAAACAGGCATACATATGAAAGAGACAAAAATTAGGGAAGCTGTTGTGCCAGGAGACTATATTGGGTGGCGATTAGATAAAGTCTTACCCATTTTATTTGAGCCATATTCACGCACTCAACTTCAAGAATGGCTACAGGCCGGAAGATTGATGATAGACGGTGAAATACCATCGAAACGGCAGGTCGTGGAGGGAGGTGAGCGTATTTTTTTGAGTATTCCCGTTGTTACTAATCAGAATTGGCAATCCCAATATTTACCACTAAACATTATCTATAAAGATCAGGATATTGTGATAATTGACAAACCAGCGGGGTTAGTGGTGCATCCTGGCTCTGGAAACCCAGACTCTACCTTAGCAAATGCAATATTACATTATTTTCCAGAAAATCAGTTTTTGATTCGTGCAGGTATTGTGCATCGTTTGGACAAAGGGACAACTGGGCTTCTTGTTGTAGCTAGGAGTGAAGTTGCCCGCCAAAGACTTATCAAGGATTTAGAATCAAGGATTATCAAGCGCCAATATTTAGCTTTAGTCTATGGCGTGCCAATAGCGGGACGAACCCTGGATAGTTCAATTGGTCGACATCCTCGGGATAGACGTCGCATGGCAGTATCGAACAAAGGTAAACCGGCAGTAACCCATTTTAGGTTGGAGAAGCATTATCGTTTTCATTCTTTACTTAGAATTGATCTTGAGACAGGAAGAACACATCAGATTCGAGTGCATTTAGCTGATGCAAGGTTGCCGATTGTTGGCGATCCAGTTTATGGAGGGCGCTTACGTATACCGCGTGGAGCTGATGCTGAATTGACTACATTGTTACGTAACTTTAATAGGCAGGCTTTGCATGCAACTGAAATATCGCTTATACATCCAAAAACAGGAAATCAATTAAGCTGGAAAAGCAGTTTGCCAGAAGACTTTCACAGTCTTGTTATGGCGCTAGAGAGACACGAAAAAGCTAATGAACGATACTGAACTTATTTTCGAGTTAGCTGGATGGTCAGCACCTTCACATGTTAGAGCATTAACAACACAAAGAATTGGTGGTGTTAGTAAAGGAGTGTTTAATAGTTTAAACTTAGGTTCCCATGTCGGAGATGATCCAGTAGCGGTAGCAGAAAATAGGAGATTAATTGCAAAAAAACTAGTGTTACCTTCTAATCCTATTTGGTTATCTCAGATACATAGCAATAAAATTGTAAACGCAGAATTTACTAAAATCAATGAAATAGCTGATGGAAGCTATGCCACTCGGAGGGGAATTGTCTGTGCGATTTTGACTGCTGACTGTATTCCGCTGTTTTTAACAGATCAGTTGGGTACTAGAGTATGTGTGTTGCATATTGGCTGGCGAGGCCTAGCTGCTGGAATTATCGAGCAAGCCCTATCGGTTATGGATGCTAAGAAGAAAAATTTAATTGCATGGATCGGTCCTGGTATTGGGCCAGATGCATTTGTAATCAATAACGATGTATGGAAACTTCTGACGGCAGAAAGTTCGTTGCACCGTGATGCCTTTGTTAAACATGGCGATGGTTGGTTAGCAAATTTAGGGCAGATGGTGGGAGAGCGTCTAGAATTAGCAGGGGTAAGCGATTTTCAAAGTAGTCAGATTTGTACGTTCAAAGATCCAGCTCACTGGTTTTCTTATCGACGTGATGGTTCTTGTGGTCGCATGGCATCACTTATTTGGATGACTTAAAATCAGAATTATGTGAGAATTATATGCTCTTTAAGTCTAACTTTGATATGTCTTCTAACACTGAATGATTTTTGGGTTTGGTATTCCATTCTTGCAGACCGTAAACGTGGCAGGGAAGTCATTGTTTTAATTCAACTAGAAAGGGCTTTTTTATGAAGGCAATGATACTAGCAGCGGGGAAGGGTACGCGTGTACAGCCACTTACCCATCAAATGCCAAAACCGATGATTCCCGTTCTAGGAAAGCCTGTTATGGAGTATCTTGTCGAGCAACTAGCAAGATGTGGTTTTGATGAGATTATGATTAATATTAGCCACCTGGCTGATCAGATAGAAAATTATTTTGGTAATGGTCGTCGTTGGAATGTAGAGATTGGATATTCATTTGAAGGGCACATTCTTAATGGTGTATCTGTTGCACAACCTTTAGGCTCTGCGGGTGGTGTTCGCCGTATTCAGGATTTTTCTGGTTTCTTCGATGATACCTTCCTTGTTGTATGTGGCGATGCTGTGATTGATCTCGATCTATCCGCAGTATTGCGAAAGCATTGGCAGTCGGGAGCGATGGCAAGTATGGTAGTAAGCGAAGTAACTCGAGAGCGGGTTTCTAATTATGGTGTTGTAGTATGTGATGACACTGGACAAATCACCGCATATCAGGAAAAACCGAGTATTGATGAGGCTAATTCGACTCTCGTTAATACTGGTATTTATGTTTTTGAGCCTGACGTAATTGATTTTATTCCCCAAGACACTGAATACGATATTGGCAGCCAACTCTTTCCTGACATCCTGGACAAGGGACTTCCATTCCATGCAATATCTTTTCCTTTTAATTGGATTGACATTGGACAGTTAAGTGATTATTGGGAAGCCAATCAATTATTGATGCGTGGTAGCTTCAAAGATGTTCATATGCCAGGGAAGGAAGTGCTGCCGGGTATTTGGACAGGACTTAATATAAATATCGATTTTGATAACATACGCGCAGAGGGTCCAATTTACATCGGCTCCGCAGCACATGTGGAGGCGGGCTGCGAAATTATTGGGCCAACATGGATTGATCATGGGTGCCATTTGCAGTCAGGATCAAAAATTTTTCGAAGTATATTATTCGAGTATAGCCGTATCGCACCGAGAGGTCGGGTTACTGAGGCTTTAGTTTTTGGCCGCAATTGTGTTGATCGCCAGGGCAAAATTGTGACACTAGGAACGGACGCTTTGGACTGGGTCGGAGATGCAAGAGACTATTCCTGATCTCAAAGCTCCATTAAGATTTTTGGTTAACCTCCTAGTAGCGTAGTTCTGGTAAGGAGATCATTGATACGTCCCACGTAGGCAGCAGGCTCTTGTAGCACTGCACCTTCACTCAAGGTAGCTTGATCAAAAAGTACTAATGACCATTTTTCTAGGTCTTGATGTTCAGGGGAAAGTTGTTTAATCAAAGGATGGTCAGGATTTATTTCAAGTATCGGTTTATATTTTGGCGCTTCTTGACCCATAGATTGAAGGATGCGCTCAAGATTGGACCCTATATCTTGTTCATCAGCAACGAGACATGTCGGAGAATCTGTTAAGCGTTTACTAACTCTAACCTCCTTAACTCTTTCTTTTAGAAGGTTTTTCATTCGATTAACAAGTTCTGATAAATCTTCTTCTTTTCTCTTAGTTGTTTTTTTATCTTCTTCACTTCTGAAGTCAGCAAGATCAAGACCTCCTTTTGCCGCAGATTTCAGTGGTTTTTCATCAAATTCTGTGAGTGATGTTACAAGCCATTCATCCACAGGATCACTAAGAAGTAGTACTTCGATATCGTTTTTCTTAAATATTTCTAATTGCGGTGATGTCCTAGCCGCTGCTTCTGATTCAGCAGTGATGAAGTAAATTTCTTTTTGTTTCATTGGCATACGCTTAACATAATCAGCCAAAGAAGTATCCTGTCGTCCAACTTCGCTTCGAGTTGTCGCGAATCTCAACAATTTTGTGATTTGTGAGTGGCTTTCTTGATCTTCCACAATGCCCTCTTTGAGAACTTTTCCATATTCTGCCCAAAGAGTTTGATAACTGTCTTTTTCAGACTCTGACATCTTCTGAAATTCCGTCAAAATTTTCTTTATAGATGCGGTTCTAATTCGGTCGATATCTCGGTTGTTTTGTAAAAACTCACGAGATACATTTAAAGGTAAATCGTTTGCATCAACAACACCTCGAACAAATCTCAAGTAATTTGGCAAGAGGTGCTTCGAGTCGTCCAGAATAAAAACGCGTCTCACATATAGATTGATACCATGACGGCGCTCTCTATCCCATAGATCAAATGGCGCTTTAGAGGGAACAAAAAAAAGTGTGCTGTAATCAAAATTCCCTTCAACATGGTTATGCAATGTCATCAAAGGTGGTTCTGAATCATAGGTTAAGGTTGAATAAAATTGCGTATACTCATCTTGTGATATTTCATTTTTTGGTCGGGCCCAAATTGGCGATCCTTTATTTATTCGTTCCCATTCGCTCTCACTATCTTTTTTCATCATTTGGATTGGAAAAGAGATATGGTCAGAATATCGTTCGATTATATTTTTAAGCCGAAAGTCGTCAGCAAATTCGATATCCTCATCCTTTAGATGCAGAATAATTGTTGTACCATGTTTCGGCATTTCGATATTTTCTAGGGTATATTCTCCACTGCCATCTGAGATCCACTGAGTACCGTCTTCTGTGTTGCTACCAGCACGGCGTGTTCTTAGTTCCACCTTTTTTGCTACTAGAAAAACAGAATAAAAACCTACACCGAATTGCCCGATTAGTTTGGTATCTGGGGATTCTTGATCTGACATTGAATTTAGGAATTGCTTTGTGCCAGACCGAGCAATAGTTCCGATATTATCAATCACCTCATCTTTGGACATGCCTACGCCATTGTCAGTAATTGTTATAGTTTTTTCTTTTTCATCGCTGGTTACTTCAATAGATAGAGATGTATTTTCTTCAAGCAGTTTTTCATTAGTTAGAGATTCGAACCTCAAACGGTCAATCGCATCAGACGCATTGGATACAAGTTCTCTAAGGAATATTTCTTTATTGGAATAAAGAGAGTGGATCATCAGGTGAAGCAGTTGGTTCACTTCAGCCTCAAAACTATGCGTTTCTGTTTTGTTTTCAGCCATTACTTACATGTTCCTATGTTTGTCATGAATAACATATATCACAAATACCCGAAATATGGGGATGTGTGCCAAGATATCAAGTTATCGGCATAAGAAACTAAAATCTTACCGATTTCAAAAAAAAGTTAGATATTCAATTAGATCCTTAATTTTATAGCATATAACAACCGAGATATAAAAACCGACTCCCGCCAAACTGCTGATTTTACTGTACAATTGCCAGTTAACGGGGCATAGCGCAGTCTGGTAGCGCGCCTGCTTTGGGAGCAGGATGTCGGGGGTTCGAATCCCTCTGCCCCGACCACCTCACCCCAACTATAGCCAGCGCCCGTAGCTCAACCGGACAGAGCAACGGCCTTCTAAGCCGTAGGTTGCAGGTTCGAGTCCTGCCGGGCGCGCCATAGTTATCAAATACTTAAGACAGATTTCTAGAATTTGTTCATCTCATATAATTTAGATTCAGTGTTTTTCAAACAGGTTTAATTGAATTAAATGCGCAGGCTAAGCAGTATTTTTTAGCATTTGTCCACCAGTGTGTATTTAATACAAATTACCTCATCCGAAAGCTAATGGAACCAACTTTTGTGCAAGATCCATTAATTTGGCCTTTGCATTCAGGTTGAGTGGAGCCAAGGGGTTACGCACATGATCGGATTGAATTACGCTACCTTCTTTCGTAACGATCTTGGTAATCCGTAAGCCATACTGCTAGAAACATACTCAAGGCAGGACGCGTTAGTTGATCCCGTTCCCTGTCATTTAATAGAAATTGCTCAGAATAATTTGCAATTATTAAAAAGACGATGTGCACCCTAATCAATCATACAGTCAAGCCTGGTTTGCTAGATCAAGTAATTCTATTTCGGCAAAGGGAACTGGAACGATGGAGAAGCCTTTTATAGCCTTTAATTTTATTGACATTATATTTATGGATTTTTAAGAAAACTATCTTAAAAAGAAACTAGATAGTTGGGCGAAATGTAGTAAATCATGGGCAGTAGGTGATAGAATGGCTAGGTACCTCTATATGAAGCCCGTTGCGTTATTTTTTTGATTAGCGTGACCTATTTCGTGTCACAGAATAAATCAAATAATAATCGAACAGAAGATATGTTAGAGGGCGTGGTTGGTCCGACCTTACTTAGACTGACACTTCCAATGATAGTGGGGCTATTGTCAGTTCTCCTTATCAATCTTGTTGACACATTTTACATTGGGCAATTAGGTCTCATCGAGCTTGCGTCAGTTAGTTTCACCTTTCCCATAGTTTTTGTGGTTTGGAGTATTGCATTTGGAATAGGGATAGGAACATCCTCAGTTGTAGCGCGCGCTATAGGGCAAGGTAATCATCGAGAGGTTAAGATGCTCACGACTTCCAGCTTATATCTAACATTCCTAGTAATGGCCGCAGTCGGTGTTTTTGGCGTGATAACCATTAATCCTGTCTTCACTATGCTGGGCGCTAGCCCCGATATGATGCCATTAATTCGGGATTATATGGTTATTTGGTTTTTGGGATACCCACTGGTTGCACTTCCTATGGTGGGCAATAACGCGATTCGAGCAACCGGGGATAGCAAGACACCGAGCATAGTGATGATGGGCCTAGCGATCGTCAACGCAATACTTGATCCATTCTTTATTTTTGGAATCGGACCTTTCCCAATGATGGGGGTCAAGGGAGCTGCGATTGCGACAGTAATTTCCTATTTCTTTGCGTTAGGAGCAGGTTTTTGGGTTCTAGGAAAACGCGAAAAGATGCTAGAAATCAAGTTTCCATCATTTGAAAAATTATTTTCGTCCTGGGGTCGTATCCTCTATATTGCGACACCAGCTGCTTTTGCAAATGTGCTGGCACCGCTCGCAAGCGCTGTGTTGACAAGAATTATTTCGAGCTATGGTGCAGATGCTGTAGCAGCGTTTGGAATTGGAACTCGTATAGAGGCTGTTGCCATGCTAGGTGTAATGGCGTTGACAGCGATTTTGACTCCGTTCATAGCCCAGAATTTGGGTGCGAGAAATATGGATCGCATTCGCGACGCATTAAATTATAGCAGTAAATTTTCTCATGTCTGGGGACTTTTGGTAGCTTTGTTGCTCGCGGTTAGCGCTTATCCCATCGCTTCTGTATTTAGTGACGATGCTGGCGTTCAATATTTGAGTCGTGCTTATCTTTGGATTCTGCCAATCAGTTTTGGTTTTGTGGGCCTTGCAATGATTGCAAGCTCTGCATGCAACGGGTTAAACCGACCCTTTGAATCTTTTGTTGTACAGATTTTTAGACTTTTTATTTTGATTGTACCGCTTGCAATGATCGGCTCATGGCGATTCGGAATACTTGGAGTTTTTGGAGGAATTTTTGTGGGTAATTTAATAGCTGGTGTGATTTCTATCACTTGGGTTAAGTTTTCAGTATTTTTGAAGACGGAAAAATTAATCCAGAAGCCAATACCGATGCAAAAGATTGAACAGAAATGATTTGAGTTTGTGTTAGATGTTTTGTCTGGGTTAGAAGTTTAGATTGCGCTAATCCCAGTTAGGAGCCCATGGTACTAGATCTTTGTCGATAAGCCTGTGATTGAGACTAGTCATGACTTCAATCCGACTCATATCAATACTAGAAAGAACAAAATCCATAACGTTGAAATTATTCTCGATGTTTTTCCGTTTTGTTGACATAGAATTTATAGAGACGCCTTTTTGTAAAATCCATCTCAGCGCTACCTGGCTAGAACTTTTTCCATAATTCTTACCGATTTCTTCGAATACCGGATACTGAGAAATTTGTCCTCGAGCAACCGAACAATAGGAAGAAAGCGGAATGTTTGTTTCATCTGAAGCATCGAGAAGAGCATCTTGATTGAGCAAGGGATGAAATTCGACCTGATTTATTATTAACGGTGTGTTGATGATACTTGCAGCAGTTCGCATCATGGCGCTTGTATAATTAGAAACTCCAATATGGAGTGCAAGTTTCTGTTTATATGCTTGTTCAAGTAGTTGTAAGGAACTGAGAATTTGTCCACCGACTGGAGGCCAGTGCAAAAGTAAAATATCAATTTGGTCTATTCGCAAATCACGCAGACTTTTTTCAACAGATGGTATGAAAAGTTTGTCAGTAAAATTTTCAGGGTGTACTTTTGTCGTGATAAATAGATCATTCCTAGTAATAGCAGCAGCAGATAAGCACTCTCCGATATCCTTTTCATTTCCGTACATTTGCGCTGTGTCAATCGATCGATATCCAATATCAAGTGCTGTATCTAATGCGGCATGAAGTTGTTCGCCTTTTAGCGGAAAGGTCCCAAACGAACGTTCGTACCCTCTCTGAAGATAAATATTCATTTATTGAAAAACTGTTTGGAATTATTATGATTAAGGTAATGATACTAGTAATTTGAGCGTGTGTTACTAAAGTTTTGGATTGGTTGCACCCTAATACTACAAAATTTATAGGTACGACAACGAGTTTTTTGGAATATAATGCCGACTTAACTCCTATCAGATGGATCTTTCTAATGTTTTACAAAGTTACTTGGTATTGTTTTAGTGCTTGGTTGCATTAGAATTGGCTTTCAAAGAATGAAGATGATATTGCGCTGTGGTGCCAGATTCATTTGACATTAGTCCGGCTGACCGCTTACGTCAGGTTCTCGAATCCATAGGACATGCCATGCGCTTATGCGCCGAATCGACTGAGCATGAGATTGTAATAAGGCAATTCGAGAAGGAAATTAGTTCAGCTCAACCCAAAGCGAATATCGTGGCTACGCATACCACACCCAATATGCTGTATACAGCGTCTGATACCAGCCTATCAAAATCCTTAATTGAAATCGGTAATTATTTTCCGTGGACTGAATCCCCTAGGACACCAAAAATGAGAAATCGAATAGCATTATGTAATTTCAATGATATGTATCATTTGGAGCACTCTATTGCAGGCTTGCTCTATATGGAACCAAGTTTGGTTTATCCAGAGCATTCTCATGCACCGCCAGAGCTTTACTTTATCCTATCGGGAACTGCTGAATGGCGTTATGGAGGCAGCAAAGAATATCAAACATTGTCATCAGGAAATTTGATACATAATAATCCACTTGATCTGCATGGAGTGCAAAGCAAAGAAACATCAGTTTTGGCTTTTTTTCTGCTTTGGGGAACGGAGCTGAGTACGCTTAGGGAGAATTTAAGAAAGCTCAACGCGTAATGTCCAGAATCTCAAAAATGCTTGAAGATTGTAATTTTTTTTTGCCCCAATGTTCGGGAATGGTAAATTATGCCTTCAAAACTAATGAGATGTTTAGCGTATTCTGAGGCTAGGAACTTTCCAATAACCGTATCTGGATATTGCTTTGTTTTCCAATTATCGTAGCTTGGGGTGATAATCATATGAGTTAGGTTGCTACTTTGCATTTGTGACAAGAATTTTTCATATGATGCTCCATGATAGAACTCTAATTGAGTCTGAGCTACATGAGGGATGAATAAATAGGGCACTTCAAATAGGTAATTCATGTAACGGATTGGATTAGCAATTCGGTCATTTTTTGATAAATTTGAATTGACCCAATCAGCAATCTCATAGTTACTAACATTTCTATATAAATAGTCATTCCTAGATTCATCCTGAAGAAAATATTGAAAATGGTTAATCGAAAATATGATATGAATCGCGATACCCATCCCGATAGTTGTTATCGAAGCGAGGCTCAGCAATAAAGTCGATGAAGTATTTTTTAGAAGACGATGAATAACAACTGTACCAATTAAAAGTGCTATTGGGTAAATCGGCAGAAGATGTCTGCTAATTTGAAAACTTGGAATGAAAAACCATAAAACATAGTAAACAAGAATCGGTATAGCTATGTATGTAATTACTGAATTTTTACACAATTTTCTTCCCTTAAATAAGCCATAAAGGATACCAGGTAGAAGTATCCAAAGAAAAGGGCCTAGTCCTGTTCTAGCTACACCCATGCAACTTGCTGGAAATAATGTTGCTACAAATGGATAGTTGACCAAACCAATTATTGATCTGGGAAAGCACAATGATTCATCTAGGAATGTGCGAAAAAGATTATCAATTTCGGCATTCCAGTAGATTGTGTCATTAAGATCAAAAATTGAAAAAAATGTGGGGAAGATAGGCATTCCCGAATGCCACCAATTCCATAAATACCACTGCAACCCGCTAATAAGGACAAAAAGAGAAAAAATGCAAAATGACCGTAAACGATTCTTAGGTATCAGAATCACCACGAGCAAGCCTATTGCGGCAAATAAGCCTAAATATTTGCTTCCTATAAAGAAGCCTGCCATTAATCCCGCTACCGCCAATTTGCCCCAATGGTTATTTTTGATTGTATCTGCAGCAAACAAAGCTCCAATTAACATAAAAAGTCCTGTTTTAACCTCTAACTGACCTGTGCCAGCGCCAAAAATTACTGCTGGCGTACTTAAAAATATCAAGATTAAGACCAGTGACCAATGGCACGCTAACCAACGACGCCCTACACCATAAATAGCGAGACAGATTACCCCTTGGGTTATAAATGCCCATAAAGTTAATCCTATTTCACCGCCAAGTGCATATGCATGAATGTAAAGCATGTGATTTAAAAGCGGAATTGCCCCTTGAACTGCGATAGGCACAAACTCAATTACTCCATTAGTCAAGAATAATTTTGGTAAAGCAAAGTGATAGGCTAGAGAATCAGCATCGGCCGGTGGCGCCATTGCTTCTAATAATTCCAGCATACCAACAAATACAATACCGATAAGAGGCAGATAAGTTTTATAATTGGGAGGATTTATACGTATCTGTTTCAAATGATCGAGAATGAAAAAATAGCCCATCCATCCCGGAAGAAGCAACAGTATCAGCATCCAAATTTCTAAGTGACCAGAAATTCCTGGCCAAAAAGTAAGCCATCCGATAGTTCCAATTCCAAGGGCAAAAGCAGTAGTTAGTTTCTCGGCGAAGTGTTTTGACCTATCAATTCCAACGATCTTTAGCCAGATAAATCCATAACCGCATGATGCTAAAGAAATTAAAGTTACAGCAAGAAGACCTTTTATCACCGAGTTAACCGCTTATTAATGGCATGAATAGTTTTTTGATGATATCCAAAAATTGATAAAGATAAGCACTAACAGAAAATACAACCCATATTAGTATGATGGAAATTAGTATTTTGTTCTTAGCCATAATCTGTCAAATTACTTAATTGTCTATAAACTTTTGAGCCCATAACTCAAAAAATAGTAAGGTCATTACTTGAACCAATAAGGAGATGTCTTGACTTTTACGATCAAGTAATTTTCTTACATATTCCACTTCAAACAAGCCTCTTCGTCTTATGGAATCGTCACTCAAGTTATCGCGCACAAATTCCCAAAACGAAGAATCAAAACACTCGTCCACGGGCAAATAAAAAGCCCGTTTCTTTTTTTTTATGATGTGAGCGGGTACTCCACCATGTTTAGAAAGAGCATTTCTCAAGATTATTTTTTGTTTAAATCCTTTGGTTTTGAGTGAAGGCGGAAGGCTAAGTAAAAATTCGACAAGATGATGATCTAGAAAAGGGAATCTACCTTCTATCGAGTGTGCCATGGTCAATTTGTCCATTCTCATCAACGTGAAGTCGGCATTCCAATAACGTAAATCCAATTTTAGGATCTTATTTTGTAAATCACTATCATTACAGCTATCTAAATAATCGGAGAAGCGATTACCAATGCCATGATTGGAGACGTATTGATTGTAGAAGTCATCCTTAAACAGCTTCTTTTGATCTTCGTGGTCGAAGGCGCTAGCTAATGACAAATACGCCTGTGACGGATTTGTAATATTATTTGCATATTTGTATAAACGATTCAGCCCAGACTTACCCATTACTGCTGGATAAGGAAAAAAAGGCTCTAACATATTATGTGGAATTAGTTTAAGTAAACCAGCTATGTGTGATATGGCAACATTGGGAATTATGGAACTTAGTTTGTCGCTAAAAAGCATTACAAGATGATGGATATATCCACCTAGGACTTCATCAGCTCCATCGCCTAAAAGAACAACCTTAACTTTTTCAGAAGCTTTTTTTGCAAGCAGATATGTTGGCAGAATGATTGGGTGGCCTAAAGGTTCTTCAAGATGTGTTATTACTTCCGAAAAATGCTCATAATCATTACCCGAGATGTATATTGAATCATTGTTTACACCAATTAGCTTGGCATTTCTCTTAGCTTCTTGAATTTCATCATTTTGCAGTCCAAAGCCTAAAGTAAAAGTGTTAACTTTTTCAGTGGATTGCTTCATTAGCGCTGTAACAGCGGAAGAGTCAATTCCAGCGGAAAGGAACGCACCAACTGGAACGTCTCCCATTAATCTCTTTGTTACCGACTCCTCAAAAAGGGATAGAAAGTGTTCTGTTGCATTCGTTTTTGAAAGTTCTGTTGCTTGATTAATCTGTGACAGATCCCAATATCGTATGGGTTTTCCTATACAAGATGGGGTGCACGTCATTATTGATCCAGGCTCCAATTTTTGAATATTATTGAAGAGAGATGAGTCTCCAGGAACATATCTTAGACTAAGATAATCAGACAGTGCAGACCAGTTTATTGCAGCCTTTGCACCGTATGCTAGTATAGGTTTAATTTCAGACGCAAAAATTAAACGTTCACTATTTACATGATAATAGAGAGGTTTTATCCCAAGCCTATCTCTGAATAAATGTAGTTTCTTGTCACGTCTATCCCAAATGGCAAACGCAAACATCCCGTTTAATCGATGCACTACATCAAATCCGAATTCTTGAAAACCGTAAAGAATCGTCTCGGTATCAGTGCGTGATTTAAACTGATAGCCTAAATTACGCAGAGTGCTGCGCAAAACTTCATGATTGTATATTTCCCCATTGTAGACGATGCAAAATCTACCGTCACTTGTGAACATTGGTTGATGACCATCACGTGACAAATCTATGATTGAAAGTCTTCGATGGACCAAGCCCACGAATTCGTCCACGTAGATGCCATGATCATCCGGGCCCCTATGCACCATTGCTTTTTGCATAGATTCAAGTAACGCCTGGTCTATAGGTGCCTTGTTTTGTTCGAACACACCCCCAATTCCGCACAAAATAACTTACCTTATATTCTTATTATTAAATGAGTTTAAACCATCTTACTTAAAACAAAGGTTCGCCTAAGGCAAATTGTTCTTAAAAAGAAATTAGGGCAATATTTTTCTAAATACTGATCTAGTCGAATAGATATTTTATTATTAAATGGGAGCACTATTGTCGTATTTTCTTCTTCAATTGCTAGTTGGTTATGACTAAATATTTTTGTCAGAGTACTTCGTTTTGGGAAGCGATGCGGGCCTTCACTATGGTTAAATCCAATAATGGCACTAATCCAATGTACGGGCTCCCATAAGGCATTCGGGCAAGTCAATATCATTATTCCATCTTTTTTCATTACTCTAGCCAATTCCTTAATAAACAGTGCGCGATTGGAAACATGTTCAATTGTTTCATAAGAAACAACTAGATCAAACATTGAGTCCGAGAATGGTAACTCATACTTATCTGTTTTAGAGATCTCGTAGTCCAAGTCTAAAGCGTCTAATCGATTCTTGGCTATTTCAATAAGGCGATCGCTGTAATCAAGCAAATATGACTTTTTTACTACACCTTTTTCTGACCAAAATTCAGTACCTTTGCCAGTTCTAGACTGAATATCAAGCATCATCAGATTGGTACCAATATATTGTTTCGCCAAAATCCATGAATTTGAAAATCGTCTGAGATAAGGATACATATTTTCATTAATATGATCATAATCGGGCACTGAATCCCAGAATTCACCGACTTCATTTAAAGTCCATTTCGGTTTGGTAAAATACTTGTATTCGAGTTTTGCCCTACGTAAGACATCTCTTATATAGCGCGAAAACCTCACAGGTCGTCACTTTGCCTAGGAAACTCGTCTTGCACCATACGTTTTTTTAGTTGTATGGGAATTCCGATGCTCAATTGCCGTCTAATGCGTGATACAGAGGTTAATAAACGAAATGGAGCTATTCGTATAACCAGCGAGCTACTAAATATCGATTGTAGTAATTGTATCAAGGGCTTTAGCCCATATTTTTTAAAAGAAAAATTATGCCAATGCATTTTTACCAGATCACTTTCTTTGATTTGATAAGTTGCCAGAAAATTCAATCGTTCTAATTCATTCAATTTCTGAGTTAAATTAGGAGAACGGATCATGACAATCGTTTTGTTTTTTTCTCCCTTAATCCAAGCATCTCCTAGAATTATGTCAGCACCTTCACCTGCATAAAGAGGGCAAATCTTGCAACCTTTTCGAAGAAACATGAGATCGACCAATTCGAAGCATTCTTTACCAAAAGATTTAACTGCTCCTGTAAAGGTTGTCACCTCGAACCCTCCTGGATAATCTCCCCCTCGGTAGGATAATTTAGCGATACTAGGTTTGGGAATATTTGTTTTCTTTATTAGATAATCTGTCGCCTGGTATTCGATGTTATAACCACAAAAAAAACTAAAAATATATTTTAGTTGAGGGTATCGAGTTTTTTGGTATCGCCTCATAGCTTTTATATGACATGGCTGCACAAAAACAGCGGTCTTTTTATCTTTAGAATCTTCTAGGAGTTTAATCAAAGGTCCAACTTCCATGTATACATATTTCGATCCACTTAATTCCGTAATGTGGTCTGGGTTACCGATTACTCGATAGGCTGGAACAGTAGGATCCGAAGCGGAGAATCCAACCCCAATAACCAAATCCACTTCTTTTTGTGAGAGTAGATACCACAATAGTGTCGTACCGACGCCTCCTGATGCACCACGCGAGACAAAATCTTTTACCGAGCTATCTGCAATCAATATATCTGCATAGTTTCCCAATAGATGGTCTTTATCATAATTGCCTTCCCATACTGCCTTTCTATCAGGACGTTCATCTTTTCTTTTCATGATTGTTCCACAGCAAGAATCAAATAGCCGATGCAAGTTAGCCTACCAAAGACTAACGCTTATAAGCATACCCTTATACAATATAAATCATAAACAAATTATTTTTAACTCGCGCTATCATAATGGCCATTTTTAAATGTACTCATTCTCACATTTATAAGTTCCGCGACCAGCCCTATACTGAACATTTGAAATGCAGCTAAAAAGAATAACGCTATAGTTGTTCCGAATTGTTCTGCTACAAATATGCGATACAGTAGCATCAGAAAACCGATGAGAAACAATATTGTACTTGCTGGCATGAAGACTCTTAAAGGTCGAAAATAAACCGTCGTTCGAATAATGAGTTCTACAAATCGAATGGTATCTTTTATAGGGCGAATTTTGGAATCACCTTTTCGATTCTCATACTCAACGGGTATGTAAGCGACGGTGCATCCATGTGATAGCATTGCTAACGTTATAGTTGTAGTGAAAGAAAATTGATTTGATAGCACTGCATCAAATTGCTTCACTATATCTTTTTTGAATACTCTTAGGCCAGAGTTTAAATCTGGAATTTTTGTAGATGTGAGATATTCTGCTAATACAGATAAGACCCATTTCGCTGGTTTTCTTAGAGAAGGTATGTTCACCGATTTTCGGTCTCGAGCACCTATCACCATGTCACATTTCATGTTATGCGCATAGGCAACCAATTCGGGTATCTTATTTGCTGGGTATGTTCCATCTGCATCAATAATTGCGATTAGTGTACCTTGCGCTTTTTTAATTCCAGTTTTAATTGCGGCACCATAACCGATGTTTCTCGGATGAGATATTACCGTTACATCATTATATGAACTTGCAACGCTATAGGTATTATCAGTAGATCCATCATCCACAACAATGATCTCATAATCGTTTTTTTCGAGTCTTGTAACTAGGTCTAATACATGGTGTATGCCAACCTCTTCGTTGTAGGCCGGAATAACTATGGTTGTAGTCTTGGTCATTATTGTGATTGTGTCCCGGGCATATGATTTCGAGACAAAGCTACGCAAAGTGTTTTGAGCGATCCTTACACTGCGTATTTCTGTCTCAAGAGAACCTTTAGTGTTCTGCAAAATTGACTATTAAAACCCCGTTATACCACAACTTCTCTGTTTTTGGACTCCAGGATACTCAAATGTATTAATTAGTGAGTTGGTGATAGTGTTTTGTTGCTAGCATGCTTGAGGACTTTGCGAGATAATCCGAGGTATGCAGTATGGTGACCGTAGCTCAGTTGGTAGAGCCCCGGATTGTGATTCCGGTTGTCGTGGGTTCGAGCCCCATCGGTCACCCCAGATTAAAACCGATGCATCGCATATAAAATGGGTACTGGAGTTTTTCGGTTTATCAAATGTTGTATAGCGTTTGACCTAACATCATCGGACAAAAGTGTTTTACTATGAACGCGCACATAGCGATATATAAACGGTTTTTTTTTAAATTTCTTGCCACTGTATTTGCTTTGAGCTTCATTTTTGATTCGTGTCTGTATGCCGATTCGCGCATGTTTAAGAGTAATGAAATCATGTTCCGAGCGGTTACTTTAATTGATGGTTTGGAACATCCATGGGCTATGACTTTCTTGCCTACTGGTAACTTATTAATTACCGAACGCACTGGCCGTCTTTTGTGGTTCAAGAACAGTAAACTGTATGAAGTTAGCGGTCTTCCAAATATTTCGGTCGGAGGTCAAGGCGGGCTTCTCGATGTGGTCCTGCATCCCGATTACGTAGTGAATAAAAAGATCTGTTTTAGTTATTCAGCAGGTGATAATCGAAATATAGGTACTGAGATTGCGTGTGGTAAATTTGATGACGCGCATCTTTCAAATCTCAAGGTCATATTTCGTGCAGTACCGAAGTCGAAGAAAAATGTCCATTTCGGTTCACGACTTCTATTTACTTCTGCCGGAAACCTGTATGCTACGCTTGGTGATCGAGGGTACCGTTTTTCCGCTCAAGATCTTGGAGTACATCCCGGATCTGTTATACGGGTTAGGGACGATGGGTCAACGCCACAAGATAATCCTTTTCTTGCGAACGCCACTGCGCAGCCAGAAATTTTTGCTTATGGTAATCGGAACCCGCAGGGTATGGCACTAGAACCAGGTAGCGACAGGATATGGATACATGAACATGGTCCACGTGGCGGTGATGAACTGAATGTGTTATCGGCAGGGGTGAATTATGGTTGGCCAGTAATTAGTTTTGGATCTGAGTACATATCTGGAAAACCAGTTGGCGAGGGTACCCATAAAATTGGAATGCAACAACCAGTTTTTTACTGGACACCTTCAATTGCCCCATCGGGGATGACTTTTTACAATGGTGAAAAATTTCCAAAGTGGCGGGGAAATATTTTCATCGGATCCCTTAAATTTGAATTACTGGTGCGCTTGGAATTGGAGAATAGCCGTGTAGTAAATGAGGAGCGTCTACTTGAGAATGTATATGGCCGTATCCGTGATGTACGTGAAGGACCAGATGGATTTTTGTACCTCCTAACTGATGAAAAAAAAGGTAAGCTAATACGTCTGGAGCCGTTAAGTTAGAATATCTTTTGTCCTTAGAGTTAAATGTTTTAAATGTTAGTAATTATGATTGCCTCCATAAATAGTTTCTTAGATGCGTACTAATATCTCTCGCGTCATCTTGGGCCCCATGTATAAAGCTTGATTTTCGTCTTCTAAGGAAATTGAGCCCCAATAGATAGAGTCCCGGTGATTCTGTGATACCTCCATCATGGCGAATTCTTCCTTTTCGATCCAAGACGGGTATTTTTAACCAAGAGTAATCAGGGTAAAAGCCTGTCGCCCAGACAATGGTTCGAATATTATTTTTGTAGAAATCAAGACTCAATGTGGGTGAAGTTTCTACTATAGTTGATGGAAATCTATGAGGAGGCTCTATTCCATTGTCCCAGGATTTGGTCGAAATCCATTCGTCAATTGTGTTCAGTAATCTGTTCATTTTGAGATCAGCAAGCATACAGGTATTTTTTAGCGAGCCGCTGAATTGAATTTGAGAATTATTAATTCCGACGAGGCGACCCATGATTTTGATGCCTAAAGTTCGAAGATAGTTTAGGTCAAATAGAGTATTTTTCAGGGACCCAGTAAGCTGTGGGGATGGTAAGCTACGGGCGCGATTAATGTCATCTACGTCAGTGTAGCATTCATCTGAGATACTAGTAGCATCCATCCACCAAAAGACATCGCGGCCTCTGTAAGTGCGTGGGATACGCACATGCTCACCAACGGAAAGTGTCACCGGTCTGCCAGACTTATGAATTTCGTAAGCCAATTGAATTCCTGTAGCTGATGCCCCGACAACAAGAACGCCTCCTTCAGTTAGTTGATCTGGTGTTTGATAATTAATAGGTGTGATTGTGTTAACGGATGTGGGTATAGATTTGGAAAGATCTGGGATATTGGCAATATTACATGCACCAGTGGCAAGCACGACCGATCGACATTTATATAATCCACGATTGGTCTCCAACTCATAGCCATCTCCTCTAGAACAAACCGACTTTACTTTAGTGTTGATTTCAATCGGTGCAGACACGACATCAGCATAACGTTCTATGAAGTCTACGACCTCAGAACGGCTCATGAAACCATGAGGATCACCCCCCTTATATGAAAAGCCAGGAAGTTGGCTTTGCCAGTTTGGAGTGAGGAGTCGTAGCGAATCCCAACGCTCAGTCTTCCATGAATTAGCAACCTCAGCCTTTTCGAGAATGACATGATCAATTTCTCGATCACTGAGACAACGACTTACCGAAAGACCCGCATGTCCTCCTCCAACTACCACAGCATCGATATGCAGTGGTTGTGTTTTAATCATGAACTATTACTTTATTTAACCTCAACGGAGACGTTAGTTGGATTAGTAATAATGTCATAAACAGCAGAACGTTTCTGAGATTGCGCGACAAGTGCATCGATATCTGCTTTTGATGCATCGGCATCGATTGTATATGTTACTTTTATGTCTTGAAATCCATTTCTGACATCACGATCAATTCCGAGAATTCCTTGTATATTCATTTGTCCTTCTACCGTTGCTGATACAGAACGTAGTTGAATTTCTCGATTTTGCGCGACTGCTGCTACACCGGCCGTGAGGCAACTCGCAAGCGCTGCCAGAACTATTTCAACTGGCGTCGCGCCTTTATCCTCTGATGCAAATACTTCAGGATGATCGGCATCAAAGCTGAAAGTTGATTTGTGTTGATGATCTTCACCAAGTCCATAATAACTTTCAACATTGGTCCTGCTATGAGTTCCATGGATCCAGTCACATTTAGCACGCCAGCAGAATTTTGCAGCATCTGGTTGATCGGTGAGTGCCTCGCGTGCTCCTAGTAATGCTTCGACATTTACCCCATTGTCAACTTGTAAATTGCTCATAATTTTCCTCATGTCATAATTTTATACATGGATGAGAATATTAGAAAATAGGCTAAAAATGTACCTATTTTCTTTTAAGATAAGAAAATAGTTTTATACTTCACTCGATAACGATAGGAACAATTTCCATGTTCTTCTGATTGAGACCGCCATATTACTGCCTAGTTGCTAGAATGCTTAGATCTGGATCTGTAAATTTTCTTCTAAACAAAATTTTCTAAAGCCTATACAATAATCAATATGGGTAGAGAAAAGCTAATTGAAGTTAATAACTTAGACGTTTCTTTTAAGACATCTGGTGGTCGATTAAAGGCTGTTTCTGATGTGAGTTTTGCGATGGAGCCAGGAGAAACTGTCGGTATTGTTGGTGAGAGCGGTAGTGGAAAAAGCGTCGTTTCGCTCTCGATTATGGGATTAGTTCCTAATCCACCTGGTGAAATTACAAATGGATATATTGGTTTTGGTGGACGAGATTTACTAAGTCTAAGGCGAGAGGAGATGCGAGCTGTTCGTGGAAATGATATCGCGATGGTTTTTCAAGAACCGATGACTAGCTTGAATCCCCTTCATACATGCGGACGACAAATTAGTGAATCACTCGTGTTGCACGGATCAATGCAGAAGTCGAAAGCATTAAAGAATTCAATTGAACTTTTGGATCAGGTGGGAATACGTAATCCTGAACAGACTGTTAAAAATTATCCACATCAATTGTCAGGTGGAATGCGTCAGAGAGTTATGATTGCAATGGCGCTAGCTTGTCGTCCGAAACTTCTAATTGCAGATGAACCTACAACGGCTCTGGATGTTACTATCGAAGCTCAGATTATCGCGTTGATGAAAAAACTGAAGGAGCAGATAGGCGCTGGAATCATAATGATTTCACACAATCTTGCCCTAATGGCTCAAGTCTGTGATCGTATTATGGTTATGTATTGTGGGCGTATTGTAGAGGAAGGTACAGTCGAATCACTATTAAGAGAGCCGAAACATCCCTACACTGTTGGTTTGATAGCATCTACACCGACGATAACAGAGAATCGGGCTCGACTAAAACCTATTGAGGGTTCCGTTCCAAATCCATTCGAAATGCCATTGGGCTGCGCATTTTATCCGCGTTGTAGTGATCGCATGAATGAATGTGAAAATAAAATGCCAAATTTTACAACGTACTATGATAATCGTAGAGTTCGATGCTGGAAGTACTCATGAATTCTGTATGCGAGCGCATATTAGCTTACTCAAACTATATAGCGATATTTAACGTGTAATGACTGATCCACTTCTTCAAGTAGAAGATCTAAAGAAATATTTTCGAAATTCTGGTTCTCGTTTTAATTCATCAGAAAAATGGAATAAGGCAATAGACGGAGTAACCTTTGATGTTTATCCAGGAGAAACTGTTGGCTTGGTAGGAGAAAGTGGATGCGGTAAAAGCACATTAGGTCGAACAATTATCGGATTACATAGACAAACTTCTGGAAAGATAATGTTTTCTGGTCAAGATTTATTAAGTCATGTTGGACATTCCAGAAAGGAATTAAGCAAGAGAATTCAATTAATTTTTCAAGATCCAGCAGGCAGTCTCAACCCTAGGCGTACTATTAGGGATGCAATAATTGCCCCTTTCCTAATACATGGGTTGCACAATAGTTCCGAAAGAAACAAGATTGTAGAGCGATTAATTGTAGAAGTTGGTTTAGACATCTACCATCTTGATCGTTACCCACATGAATTGTCTGGCGGTCAGAAACAGCGAGTGGGTATAGCACGGGCTTTAGCGCTGGAGCCTGATTTCTTAATTTGTGATGAACCTGTTTCGGCGCTCGATGTATCTGTACAAGCACAGATTATTAATTTACTCCAAGATCTCAAGAGTAAATTTGGATTTTCGTATTTGTTTATCTCGCATGATCTAAGTGTCGTGTACCATGTCAGCGATAGGGTGCTAGTTATGTATCTTGGACGCATTGTGGAGACGGCACGTTATGGAGATATTTATAGGGAGCCGTTGCATCCATACACCAAATTGCTCATGAGCTCTAATCCAGTTTTGAACCAGCAGAATCCTATTTCAGTAGCACCTGCGTCCGGAGAAATCAACCAAAAACATAGACCTACAATTGGATGTCGTTTTTCGGATCGTTGCCCTATGGTCACTGATATTTGTAAAAAAAAGGATCCGATGTTAACCAATCACACGACTGATCATGCAGTAGCATGTCACATTTACTCGACATAACTTTAAAAAATAGCTAATCTTCAGGTCATCTGAATTTCATTATTTCGGAATTTGTGAAAAATACTAGGTTTAAGCGAAAAGATGTTTACCTAAGAATCAACCATAGGAGAAGTAAAATGCAAAAAAGAGTGGTCGTAGCCATAGCTATATGGTTTTCCACTGTGCTTGGGTTTGTTGGGACAGCTCAAGCAGAGAGTCGATTAATTTTGGGCATAAGTCCTGACTACAGTACGTTTGACCCAGGTCATGCATACGAGATTTGGGCAAACACGGTTATCAATGTCACCTATGACAAACTGGTGAAGTTTGAGGGTCTCGGTGATGTTCCAGAACTTGATGCGGCTAAATCCCGAAGCGCGTCCGCTGATGGACTTACATGGACATTTAAGTTACGAGACGATGTCTATTTTGTTAGCGGCAACAAGCTCACTTCTGCGGATGTGAAGTGGAGTTTTGATCGCGTAAAAAATTTAAAGGGCAACCCAGCCTTTCTAGCTAGCAATGTCGAATCAGTTACTACACCGGATGAAGAAACTGTGGTGATTAAGCTGGGATATACCGATTCTTCTTTCATATCGAAGTTGGCGACTTCAGCTTTTGCGATCTTGGACAGTAAGACTGTAGAAGCCATGGGTGGCGCAACTGGAGAAGGGGCTAGCGAACGTGACACTGTTAAAGCTGGACTAAATCAAATGTCAGCTGGATCAGGACCTTATATGCTTGAAAGTTTTGTACCTGACTCTGAGGTTATTTTGGTTAAGAACCCAAACTATCGATCCGAAGTGCCAGGTGCGGATCGGATTCATCTGAGAGCAATGAATGATGCGAATAGTCAATTGTTAGCCATACAAAAGGGTGACATTGATATCGCTTTTAATATTAATTCTGAGCATGCCAAACAACTTGAGGGTAAGAAAGGTGTTAAAGTTCTCTCGAGTGATACGATGTTAATCAACTTTTTGTTAATGAATATGGATCCAGAGATTGGTGGACCGATGTCTAACCCCGATGTACAGGATGCAGTTCGTTACGCACTTGATTACCGAGGATTGCAAACAATTGCTGGTAGTGGCGCAATTACCCCACAATCATTTATCCAGCGAGGTTTTCTCGGAGCGTTGCCTCCACGAGACCCTGATTACCAAGATTTAGATAAAGCCAGAAGCTTAATGGCCAAGGCAGGATATGCAGATGGCTTCGATGTCGTTTTCGATGTAGCAACCTATGCCATGCAAGGTGTGAGCTGGACCATTTTAGGCGAGAAAATTGCCTCCGATCTGGCTCAGATCGGGATTAACTGTGAAATCAGAACCAGTGAGATTATGGTTGGGCTTGCTGAATATCGAGCCGGCAAACAAGCGTTTGCGATCTGGGGCTGGGGTCCAGACTATCCTGATCCAAACAACCAGCTTGCTTTTGGGCCAGGAGAAAAAGTGGGGGGTGATAGAGTCAATTGGACAGCTGAGATGCATCCAGAATTGGTATCTCTGATCAAGAAAGCAAAAAAAGAAACCAATGATGCGATACGGGGTAAATACTTGGAATTGATCCAGACAATTGATGCCGAGGATGGACCTTATGCATTTCTCTTGCAGTTAGGCCGGCAATTTGCTGTTCGCGATAATATTGAGAACGCTTATACCAATTACTATCAGCTTGATTTGGACCAAATCATCAAAAACTAACTTAATTTTTGAACGATCTGAAAAAACTGAGAAGTGGCATAAGAAATTCTCTTGTTTCGAACTAGCCGTGGCTCCCGATAGACATTTCTGGTCTTCGCGAGCTACGGCTGTGGGCCGCAAAACTACTGATACAAATGGGACTCCTTAAATATATTTCTCGAAGGGTCCTCTTCTTGGTGATACTGGTGTTCGGTATTACCACGATGGTTTTTTTACTGACACAGCTCGTCCCTGGCGAACCCGAGTTGGCGTACCTTAGCCAGCGTAGCCTAAGCGATCCTGAGGTCGTAGCCGCATTTCGGGCGAGGTGGGGATTGGATCAGCCTTTATATGTTCAATACATTACCTACATAAAGAACTTAGCACAAGGCGACCTGGGCACTTCATTTCGAACGAACCAACCTGTGCTTGTAGATTTAAAACAGTATTTGCCCGCGACCATTGAACTGGCCGTAATCGCAATCATCATTGCAGCTGTATTTGGAATCCTTTTCGGGGTTTTATCTGCTATTTGGCAAAATAGTTGGGTTGATCATGTCTTACGAACAATTTCCGTAACCGGAGTCTCTATACCTAGTTTCTGGTTTGCTTTACTCGTACTGTATGTTTTTTATTTCCAGCTAGGATGGTCTCCGGGACCTGGCCGTTTGGGGGCATGGTCCACCGCGCCAGATCCGATTACTAATTTCTATATCATTGATGCCTTGATTCAAAAGCAATGGGCTGTTGCTGGAGAAGCGTTCCGACATGTTTTTTGGCCCGCTCTGGTGTTAGGAGCATTCACCATGGGATTGATCACTAGAACCAATCGGTCGAGTCTTCTTGAAACAATGTCGATGGACTACATTCGGACGGCGCGAGCAAAAGGGTTAGGTGAAGTCGCAGTTGTAACCCGTCACGCTTTTGGCAATGCTTTTATTCCTGTAATAACTGTGATTGGATTGGGATTTGGAAATCTACTCGGTGGTGCTGTTCTTGTAGAGACAATATTTTCATGGCCTGGAATCGGAATGTATGCTTATCGATCAGCGGTTTCTCTTGATTTTCCTGCGATAAGCGGCGTAGCGTTAGTTATTGCAGTCAATTATGTTGTCATTAATCTAATAGTAGATATTATTTATGGAATTATTGATCCAAGAATTCGTTATCAATAGGGGCCTAGTGGAAATGTATTCGCCTTCTCATATGTTCCCCATATAAGCCATGTTCTTTACGATACGTCACTGGCCAAAAGATAATCTGTTGTTTCTGATTGGAGCGATAGTTTGTATGGTTTGGGTGCTTGTAGCTCTTTTCGCGGATCAAATTGTTCCTTATGATCCTCTTGCTCAAGATCTTGTAAGGCGTTTTGAACCTCCGTCATATGATCACTGGTTTGGAACCGATACTTTAGGCCGCGATATTTTTAGTAGAGTCTTAGTGGGAAGTCGTTTGTCTCTTACAGCGGGTGTGCTCACAGTTCTCATTGCTGGGACAATCGGTTCACTTTTTGGTGCGATTGCCGGATATTTTGGCGGGCTAATTGATGATATTATGATGCGAGTCTCAGAAATGGTTATGGCATTTCCTGCCATAATTTTAGCAATGACCATTACTGCCGCATTAGGCCCAAGTCTTTATAACACGATCCTAGCTATGGTCATTGTGTCTTGGCCAAACTACGCGCGTGTAATGCGTAGCATGGTAATTTATGTAAAACAGAATGAGTATGTGGATGCCGCGATAATAATGGGGGGATCAAGATTTCGTACTCTAATTTCGGAAGTTCTTCCGAATAGTCTAGGTCCAGTAATCGTCATGGGCACCCTAGATCTGGGTAATGCAATACTAATTTTTTCAGGGCTAAGCTTTTTAGGCTTGGGAGCTCCCCCGCCAAACCCTGAGTGGGGCGCAATGGTAGCAACTGGCATGGAGAATTTTGGTTATTGGTGGATTGGATCATTTCCAGGACTAGCCATTTTTAGTATTTCAATTGCAGCGAATTTCCTTGGTGACGGCCTTAGGGATTACCTTGATCCTAGGCTACGAAAATCTTTTTGAAAAGGAACAGTCTTTTTTAATATCTACACCAATGGAGCTATTAATATGGCTTTGGATGAACTTGTTTCAGATAACCACATAAGATACCGCGAAGTCGATCGAATTGTAAAAGGGTGCCCAACATCCGATGGAGCAGGTGTTCGTTTGACTCGTTATATTGGATCGCCAGATCTCAATGATTTAGATCCTTTTTTATTATTAGACTTTTTTGAGTCTGACAATCCAGATGACTATATAGCTGGCTTTCCATCCCATCCTCACCGAGGGTTTGAAACCGTTACCTACCTGTTGGCTGGAAAAGTACGTCATCAAGATAGCGCTGGACATGGCGGTGTTATCGACGCTGGCGGTATTCAGTGGATGACTGCTGGACGGGGAATTATTCACTCAGAAATGCCAGAACAGGAAGATGGTCGACTGGCTGGTTTTCAGCTTTGGGTTAATCTTCCGGCAGTGGAAAAGATGTGTCAGCCAACCTATCATGAATATCCAGCTCATGAGATACCAATGGAGACTCGAGGAGACGGCTCTACATTACGTGTTATTGCGGGAAACACTAGCGCACAAACGCACGGGCCTATAACTGGGGTTGCCACCAATCCAGTTTATTTAGATGTCACTTTGCCAGCAGGATGCAAATTTATCGAACCCTTACCGGAAAGCTATACCGCTTTCATTTTTGTTATCACTGGGAACCTCAATCAGATTGGAGGAAACAAGAGTAACCTAATTTTGTCTAAACAATTGGGGATTCTTAAAAAATATGGCCACATCATTGTTACGGCAGGTGATGTTGGTGCCCGATTTCTTCTCGTTGCAGCCCAATCTCTGAATGAGCCAATCGCGCGATATGGGCCTTTTGTAATGAACACCAAGGCTGAAATTGATCAGGCTATAAAAGACTACAATAGTGGACAGTTTTAAAAGGATTTAAAAAAAATAGCTCAGGTGATGTAAGGCAAGACAGGCAGGATTGTTATGGTATCTAGGTTTAAATTTCCTAATTCAGTGCGTTCCTAAACTTTAGAGTGGGAATGTATAAAATTTACTATCCAACGAAAAACCTGGGTATTGTCTATTTCATTTTTGAGCGAACTGAGGCTAGCTGTGATCACCTCATCTGATATTAGGTTTTTACGATCATCTATTAGTTGTTTTGTGTAGCTAGGAGTAAATTCTGGGTGCCCTTGAAAGCCAATAATTGAAGAACCGACGCTGATAATTGCATTCGGACACGATTTGTAACTTCCAATACATTCTGCTTCCGCTGGCAACTTTCCTACACGATCTTCATGACAAAACAATAAACTTATGGTTTCACTCAAATTACAATTCATCCAAGGCTTTAAACTATTAATTTTGCTTTTTTTTACTCCAATGCCCCAGCCAACTGGAGATCGCTCTACCGTTCCTCCAAATGCCTTAGCGATCATTTGCATTCCATAACAAATACCGATGAATGGAGAAGTTGATTTACTTACTCTACGAATAAAATTCTCTAGTTCTCGAGATAAAATTGTATCATCGTTAACGCTTTGCCTTGAGCCTGTTGTGATCCATGCCTCACAAGCATGTTCAGAATCTGGTACTTGACCTTCAAATATTCTATAGGTTACGCAATCTACTGTAGGATCTATTTTGGTGATGGCATCGATCACCATGTTATTGTAATCACCATGTTTAATACGCAATTCGGAGCGCACTTCATCGCATTGCAAAATTCCGACGCGTAGAGAGGGATTTTGGTTACTCATCTATAAATCAAATGTGAGATCGCCGTGGATTGCGTTCCGCAATATAGTTTCATAGTCATTTGATGCAAACGCAATGGGATTTGTTGAAGCTGATGGATCTCTGAATGCTTGTTTTGAAATTTCTTCGGCTTTACTTAACTCAATTCCAACTTTCATTAAAGTGTCCGGTATACCAATATTCGCTCGAAGAGTCAGTATCCAGTCTAGGAACCCATCAAAGCTAGGATCCTCGATTCCAATATACATAGACAACCGCTCGATCTGATGAGATATTTTTGATTTATTTGCCTGAAGCACGTAAGGCATTAATATTGCATTCAATGTCCCATGATGCAAATCGTAAATGGCTCCTATCGGGTGAGCTAGAGCATGCATCGCGCCAAGTCCGCGTTGAAATGCGGTGGCACCCATGGTAGAGGCAACCAACATTTTTGATCTTGCCTCAATATCTTGACCATCTTTGACCGCACGTTGCAGATAGTTTCGGATTAGTCTAACACCTTCCGCTGCAATACCTTCTGCCATTGGGTGATAGATTGGTGAGCACCAAGCCTCGAGGTTGTGAGAAAGAGCATCCATGCCAGTTGCAGCGGTAAGATTTGATGGTAGATCCAAAGTGAGTAGAGGATCGAGAATAACGATGGAAGGAAGCATTTTTGGATGAAAAATTATTTTCTTTTCGACAGATAGCTCATCCAAGATAACAGAGGCGCGCCCCACTTCTGATCCAGTACCTGCAGTAGTTGGAATGGCAATGATGGGCGGGATCTTTTCGGAATCAGCTTTGATCCAATTGTCACCATGATCTTCAAACGTCCATAATGGTAAGTCTTGTGCAGACATTAAAGCTACAGCTTTTGCATTATCAAGAGCACTGCCTCCACCAATAGCAATTATGCCATCATGCTTTCCATGATGGAAAACCACGACTCCATCGCAAACATTTTTTTCGGTGGGGTTTGACTTGAAATCAGAAAAAATAGCCGTTCTAAAACACTTGGTTGCTAGATATTTACTCACTTGATTCATCATGGGTTTTAATAACAGTCCAGGATCTACCACCAGTAATGGCGATTGCATTTGTAGTTCCTGGCAAGAGCTTGCCAATTCTTCGAGTCTGCCGACTCCAAACTTAATCTTGGTGGGGTAATTCCAATTCTGTTTCATACGACCAACCATTTTAATCCAAACAGAAATATAACCGAAAATCGTAGCAACGAATGCGTTAGATAGTTTCCTATCGCAAGAGTCCAGCCATTTCAAAAAAAAAGTGTAAACAGCTACATGTGAGATGAAATAAGACGTAAAATCGAAATAATATAGGCAATTCGATACAATTTTATAGGCAAAAAATGTCGGAATCATATAACGTACGGCAATTGACAGGTGCGATAGGCGCAGAAGTAATAGGAGTTGATCTTCGGCAACTGAATAGCAAAAGCGTTTCTGATCTTTGGGAAAAATTATTACAATTTCAAGCAATTTTCATCCGAGATCAAGATTTAACCCCAGAAGGGCTATTGCATGCAGGCAAAAGCTTTGGTCAAATTTTGAAGCCACATGCTGGTTTAGCTGGAGTGCCTGAAAAACCAGAGGTTATGCTTGCTGAGACCCGAGATGGTGAAGGATTTGGAAAATATAATACCAGGTGGCATAGCGATGTATCTTTCGATGAAGTGCCTCCTTCTGTTTCCATCATTCAAGCGATTAAATTACCGCCACGAGGCGGAGACACTCTTTTTGCTAGTATGTATGCGGCTTATGAAAGTCTTTCGGAGCCAATAAAAGAGATGATTGATGATCTGCAAGCCTTGCATGATGGAGGGCCTGCCTTTAGCTGGTCATTGTTAGATCCAGCTAGTGTTGATGGCAAAGAACGTTTAGACAAGATGAAAAAGGAGCACCCTGGTGCTGTACATCCAGTGGTTAGAATTCATCCAGAAACTAATCGAAAAGCGTTGTACATTAATAGATCTTTCACCACACGCATTCTTGGGCTTTCAGAAGTGGAAAGTCGTAATTTAATTGATTTACTTTGCGAACACAGTGAACAAGTAGCATTTCAAATGCGGTGGCAGTGGGCAGAGGGTGATATTGGCATATGGGATAATCGTTGCACCACACATTGTGCCGTTATGGATTATGGAAAAGCGCACCGGGTGATGCACCGAATTACATTGCAGGGCGATCGCCCAAGAAAATCTTGACTGATTTTCTTTTAAAATTTGTTTGGTTTCAAGATGTATAGATCCCAACCAGTTGTAGTTGATGGTCTGCAGTATTGTAATTGGTCATCGTCAATTTATGATCAAATGGCTCTTGGTTCTGTTGATGCAGTGCATGCTACCATTTGTTATCACGAAAATTTTATTGATACTGTAAAAAATATTGAGGATTGGAATCAGAGATTCGAAAAACATTCCGATAGGATAATGCCAGGACGAACAGCCGATGACATATTAAAAGCGAAGGCTTTCGGTAAGACAGCAATTATTCTTGGCTTTCAGAATTGCACTCCTATAGAGGATGACATTTATCGTATTGAAGTTTTTCACCAGCTTGGGGTGCGAATTATGCAGCTTTCTTATAATAATCAATCATTGCTAGCCGCTGGTTGTTATGAGGAGCATGATGGGGGAATAACCCGCATGGGTCGCCAGGCGATTCGGGAAATGAATCGAGTGGGGCTATTAATTGACATGAGCCACTCAGCTGAGCGTTCTACTTTGGAGGCTATTGAGTATTCAACTAGACCGATCGCTATTACTCATGCTAATCCATTTTCGTGGCATCCAGCATTGCGAAATAAATCAGATCGGGTGCTTAACGCTTTGAGTGAGAGCGGTGGTATGCTGGGACTATCTCTCTATCCCCATCATCTGAGAAACAGCAGCGATTGTTCGCTAGAAGACTTTTGTGAAATGGTAGCGTTGACAGTAGATAAACTAGGCATTGATCATGTTGGGATCGGTAGCGACTTATGTCAAGATCAGCCTGACAGCGTCGTCAATTGGATGCGAAATGGTCGCTGGACACGAGATCAAGATTTTGGTGAAGACAACTCTAGTTATGCAGGATTTCCAGATGAATTACCATGGTTTAAGGATAATCGCGACTTTAATACGCTTCGGCAAGGTCTTCGTGCGACAGGCTTTGGCGTTCAAGAGGCTAACCAGATAATGGGAGGCAATTGGGTTGAATTTTTTCGTCAGGCTTTTGATTCGAAATCATGAGGGCACTTACTTGGAGGCAGTCTTTGGTTTTTCAGCCAGTGCTTTGAAGGTATAGAGTAAGGCAATGGAACCGGCATCTTTGAACTTGCGTCCCCCACATCAGGTGATGCGCATGGAGCGTATGGGGGCGGCATTTCAGAGCAGAATTAGTTTCTCTCGCACATTGTTGCGGCGGATGAAAAGAGAGAAGTGGCAGATTGAACGGAGGAAGTTTAATTTAGATAACCATGGTTATGGTACAGCGGTTTATACTGCTGTCGGACCACATAGAGCGTATAGTTTAGTTGCTTTTGCGGATTATCTGGATGACAGCGCCCGGACTGACCGAGTCATTGCAGAAAATTGGGATGCCACGTTTGTTTTGTACGATGGCATCCCAAGTTCAGAAGTCATTGCGCGGCTCAGGCTTAATGTACCGCGACAGGAAGCCGGTCGATTTTCTGAAAGTGAGATCATATTGTCTCGTGCGAATCGAAGTGTGAGATTATTTGACTATATTTCAGATCAACTCTCGTCTGGAGTTCAACCGGACAAAAACAAACTGATAGATGTAGGTTATTTGATGCGCACCACAGCTGTATATGGGAATGGCAAATTTGGCGTGATGGATCGGGAAAACTTGCTTGATCGACACGAATTAGCTGGTCCATTTCAAGCAGAGATGCTTACCGTTTACCTAATCAGATGTTTTTCTATTGACCAAATAGAGCATATTGCTAGTCGCCGGTGTCCGTCAACATTTACGCCGTTAAAGCAATCATATAAGCGATTTTTGGGGGTTGGCAACGCAACAGGACTTGGTATGGCGCCGTTTTTAGTGACCCATCCAGAGTTAATTCATGGTTGGGTTTACGCTAAAGAGTCCGCATTAGCGCGTGTTCGACAAACAGTTGTTGTGACTTCAGAAAAAATGGAAAGGTTTAGCCATCTTATAACACTTTTGAAACACCATCTTACACAGTGGCGAGTTGAAGATACCAAACAAAGATCAAATATAGTAAACCTCCAAAGAGATCTGAAAAATCTTACTGTTTTTTTACAAAGCTTCGAATTTATGTCACATGCACAACTTCAGTGGGATTTCGTCTATCGGTGGTCCGAAGAGCACTGTGCTTTGGAGTCACAGGAACTCATAGTGAGCATGCTCATAGAATTGTATCCAGAGTTGGTCGACGAGTTTGAGAACCAATTAAGCTTCGATAGAGGTAATAGTGTTGATGTGAGTCAGTCTATTAATCAATTACTGAAAAACATTGAATCGATTTACGACTGGGCGCTGAATATCGATTTTGAAAATCCCGAAAATCAACACTACTTCTGGTATGTATCTGCCAATAAACTAGAACCCAGGTTGGGTGCACGTTACTCAGAGGAGGGTGCAGACAAGGAGATGACGTTGGATATCGCGCGAGCAGTTCAGAAACTCTATCGAACACTCCTCAAAACAGATCGCCAACGCACACTGACGGAGTTTTTGCTGAAACACCCAGAGTATCGACACACTGTCAATCGAGTTCAGACCATAAAAACCTGTCTTTATGGCGAGATACGCGATAATTTGATTGGCAGGAATTGTATTCCGGTTGACCTGCTGCGATACAAGTTAGCTTTTATGGGCGCATCTAAGTTTGATCCGAAATCCTCGTTATGGACACGTATTACGTTATTTCAGGGTGCGCCACTTGTTGATGAACTGACTGAGATGAGTTGTGATGATTACTGTTTTCCAGTCATAAACTGATTGCCCTATGAATAGATCACAAAACGAAATTCGTTCAGTAGTTTCCAAAGCCGCAGTGGCTATCGGTGTGCCGTATGGATTGGCAGAACTGGCAGGATCTTCGGCAGCATGGTTGTATGTGAATGGTTATGATGGAATATCTACTGTTGGGCGCGCTGTCGATAATTTGAGTAGGGGCATTGCAAAGCCAGTGATGTTAGATTGTCAGGCGAGGCGCCTCCATTCTGACGTTGAGCAAAAATTGGCGTCAGTATTTTATGCTGCGCCTTCCGTCACCGACTTACTAGAGGTTGAGTCAGTTGCAACTATTACAGAGCTAGATGAACCTCTTTTGCTAATTGGCTCCTTAGTTCAATGCAGTAAATTGAGGGACACAAATTTGGTTTTACAATTTAGTACTACAAATTCTGATACGAGCCTAATAATCAATCGGGGAGAGTTTAATGGAGATCAAGTTTCTGCCTTAAATCTTGGGGCGACGGTTAGATTCGATGTTCATCTCACAGTGCTCCCAATCTCAGAATCTGATATTAAGAAATCGGAAAGGAAATCTACTGAAAATTGGCGTTCCAGACGACATATTGACGAAATGACTGAGGAATATTGGTATGCACTGCAAAGGCTTGCAGAAAAGATTTTAGTGCCGGAGTCATCTGAATCTCAGGAGCACGGTGCAGGCGCAGGATTGATAGATAATGATTAAAAAATAGAACTAAAGGCTTAACCACGACTGAGCGTACCAGGGCTTTCCGCCGGGGGCAGAACTTCTGTACGGCATAGATGCGCCAATCTACTTTCTGAAAGGAATAAGAGCTGCGATTCCTGATCGTGCCTGCCAGGCAAATCACTGGATAGAGCAACGAGAGAACGAAAAGAATCCGAGAATTGCACTTCGGTGGTCGGTATCCGGCACCCATTCAGGTGATGGACGCTTTGGCTCGCCCACCGGGTCGCCGGTTGTGATTCTGGCGATGAGTCATCTTGAACTTCAGCGCGGGTTAGTAGTTCGTGAGTACCATAGTATCGACGAGCTTTTAATTTGGACACAGATCGCAGCAAACAAGGAGTGAGCCTACCGACTTATTGATTTTAAAGTGATTAAATGGAGGATCGAAAAACCGTCAAATTAAACCCCGTTCCACGTCGTTCTCAATGGGCGGTTTATCGTGAAAATTGGGTGTGTTTGAGCAGCAATTATCAGGATTGCAGAAGGTGAAAAAAAAGAAAAGAGAGCGCGGATTGCGCCCTCTTATTTCGCTTAAAAAAAATAACCGTCCAATCGTTAAGATCCGACAACCGACAAACTTGTTTTTTCGGTTTACGCATCGCTATTTTGCCCTGTAAAATCAACATTATTTTTTTATTGCGGGGCCGTTAGCTCAGTTGGTAGAGCAGCTGACTCTTAATCAGCGGGTCGTAGGTTCGATCCCTACACGGCCCACCATACAATCAATCACTTACAGTGTTTTAAAAAAATGGTG